>OIWS01000023.1_pt1 | contig 222281 bp, 188 predicted proteins | sample 1587611 | NCBI WGS metagenome assembly OIWS01 (sample SAMEA3888919, study PRJEB22519) | human gut metagenome | biome: human gut; feature: human-associated habitat; material: faeces | place: Denmark | collected 2010 | reverse complement strand
TGCCGCAGGTAGTCCCGCATATACTCCGGCTGGGTGCCGGGCGCGAAGCGGACTCCCGAAATTCCTACAGCTTCTCCTTCCTTGCACAGGAAGTCGCGCAGAGCTTCCCATTCGTCCCGGGCGGCGTTCACCCGGACGCAAGGGGACGGCACGACGGAGACGGCCCGCGCAAACGTTTCGGCCTTTTCCGGCCGCAATCTGCGACTCGAACTGGTCGATCGGAACACCCGGACTTCTTATGCATGGATCGGCCTGCGGAGGGTTTGTATGATGCCGTAGCGACAGTCGGCCGAAAGCGCGGTTGATGCCGCACGGTCGTCGGTTATTCGATTCTTTTCGCGTGATGATCGTACCCCGGCCGTCACGCGAAAATTTTGTGCGATCGTAGAGCATACCGGCGATCGGGACGTGCGGGATATTCCGGTTTCGTCTTTAGACGGGGGCCAGGGGGCTTTAAAGGTCGTAACCTTTTGTTGAAATAAAGCAGGCTGACAATCTAATGATTGTCAGCCTGCTTGTGGTCCCAGCAGGACTCGAACCTGCATTTAAAGTTTAGGAAACTTCCGTTCTATCCCTTGAACTATAGAACCTCCAGAGTTGTATGGCCAAAAATTGTACTCCTGTTTTTGGCTGTTTATCGTGCCATTCTACCACGTGATCGGCATCATCAAGACACCTCTCCTCATGTCAGCGAACGCCTTCTATTATCCACGCTTTTTCACCTCTTCTTCTCACCTCTATCCCTTTGTTCCTCTTTTTTTTCCTTCGTTTTGGAATTGGCGCCTCAGAAGGGGCAATCCCGGAAAGAAGTAAGATCTCTCAAAAAGAACGATCCGTCGAGCTGGCTGAGTAGGTAGAACAAGCCAAGCAAACCGGGGAAACAGGTCCTGCAACGCACCGTCTCGTTATCGGATGTTGTTTTATGGTTGTGGGGTGGGAGCGTGAAGCCAGCCTCAAACCTTATGCCTGGAACTTTACGCCTCGTGCCGTGCTGCCTCAACCGTGCTGCCTTGAATCATCCGCCTCGTGCTGCCTGAACTGTGGACCGTGGATTGAGACCAAGACCTTAAGCCATCTACCGTCAGCCATCCATTTTGGTCAGTGTTGCTTTGAGCCGTGTATCGTGCGCCTTTGAGCCATCCACCTTTAGCCATCCGCCTTGGGCCGTGTCGCGTAACCTCTTGAACCGTGTGCCCCTTAAGCGTGTGCTTTGCCCCTTGAACCGTGTGCTCCTTGAGTCACCCGCTTCCCGCCTCGCGTCGCCTTGAACCGTTCGCCTCTTAGCCGTGTGCCTTTTGAGTCATCTGCCTTGGGCGTTGGGTAGGTTTGTATATGGCTTATAACTTTTAACCTGGATCACAACAATCCAGGTTAAAAGTTGAAAAGCTGATTTTGGTCAACTTTTATTTGGTGAAATCGCCGCCGTTATACGCCCATTTGACGTAAACTGCCCCCCAGGTGTAACCACCACCGAATGCTGAAAGGATCAGGTTGTCTCCTTTGCGCAGGCGTGATTCGTAATCCCACAGGCAGAGCGGAATAGTTGCAGCGGTTGTGTTACCGAACTTGTCGATGTTGATCATGCATTTGTCAGGTGACAGCCCCATACGGTTGGCTGTTGCGCTGATGATACGCAGGTTTGCCTGGTGGGGTACCAAATAACGGATATCATCCGCCGTCAGGTGGTTGCGTTCCATGATCTCGACGGAGGTGTCGGCCATGTTGGAAACGGCAGCCTTGAATACGGGTTGTCCCTCCTGATAGACGTAGTGCCAACCTTTGTCCACGGTTTCGTGGGTAGCCGGGTGAGCAGAACCGCCCGCTTTCATGTGGAGGTGTTGTGCTCCTGAGGCATCTGAGTGCAGGATAGCATCCAAAATGCCAACCCCTTCGGTTGAGGGTTCGAGCAGAACCGCTGCAGCGCCGTCACCGAAGATCGGGCAGGTGGTACGATCCGTATAGTCGATGATTGAAGACATTTTATCGGCGCCGACCACGACGATTTTTTTGTAAGGGCCGGCTTCGATCATTTTCGAAGCGGTGGTCAATGCGAACAGAAATCCGCTGCATGCAGCAGAGAGGTCGAAACCGAACGCTTTTCTCATTCCAGCCTTGTAGGCAATCAGGTTTGCTGTTGAGGGGAAGAACATGTCCGGGGTGACTGTGGCGCAGATTACGACATCCACATCCATGGGGTCGGTTCCGGTTTTTTCGAGCAGATCTTTAGCGGCACGTTCGCCCATATAAGAGGTGCCGAGTCCTTCGCCTTTGAGAATGTGACGGGTTTTGATGCCGATGCGTGACATGATCCACTCGTCGGAGGTGTCTACCATGTGGCTCAACTCAATGTTATCGAGGATGTAGTCGGGCAGGTAGGCGCCTACGCCTGTAATCGCTGCGGTAGTTTTGGTCGTCATTTGTTGAAAATTTCCCGGAGTTTGGTTGCGACGCCGGCTTTGATGGTCTTTTCGGTTTGGAGGACCATGTTAGCGATAGCGTTAGCATTCGAGCAACCGTGTCCGATGATTACGGTGGAGTTAATGCCCAATACGGGAGTTCCACCAACGTTTTCATAATTGAGTTTGGTGAAGTAGTTGTCGTTCACCAATCCTTGTTTGCGGGCCATCTCGTAGATGCCTTCCATCACTTTGAGGAGGGTGTTGCCGACAAAACCGTCACAGACTACTACATCGGCGACAGTACCGTCGAAAACATGTTTGGCTTCGACATTGCCGACGAAATTGAAATCGGAGGTATTCTCCATCAATTCGTAGGTAGCTTTGGTCTGGAGGTTGCCTTTTTCTTTCTCTTCGCCGATATTGAGCAGGGCAACGCGGGGGTTTGGTTTATCCATTACCCCTTTTGCGAATGTGCTGCCGATAATACCGTACTGGTACAGTACATCGGGTTTACAATCGACGTTCAGGCCCACATCGAGCAGCAGTACTTGGCTGTTATCGATAGTAGGGGCGAGGACCGAGATTGCCGGGCGGATTACTCCATCAATTTGTTTGACGGTGTACATACAGCCCACCATCATGGCGCCGGTACTTCCGGCGCTTGCAAAGCCGTCGATTTTGCCCTCGAGCAGGTAGCGGAATCCGACTACGATACTCGAATCGGTTTTTTTCGAGAAAGCCTGTGTCGGGTTGTCTCCCATTTCGATCACTTCGCTCGTAGGTACGATATCGAAGGTATCGGCAGGGCAATTTTCCTGAGCGAGGATTTTCTCGATGCGTTCTTTGTCGCCGAAGAGAACGATCCGACTGCCTTCCGCCAGTTTGCTTGCGGCTTGGATTGCGCCAAGCACGACTGCCTGGGGGGCAAAGTCTCCGCCCATTGCATCAATTCCTATTCTGATCATAGTCATTGTAGCTTAATGGGGAGTCGGTCTGTTTATTCAGCTTTCTTCTCGATCGCTACACGGCCACGATAATAGCCGCATTCGGGGCATACGCGGTGATAGAGAACGGTTGCTCCGCAGTTTGAGCAGGTTGCCAGAGTAGGAACGGCTGCTTTGTAGTGAGTTCTTCTCTTGTCTCGTCTCGTGCTGGAGACTTTATGCTTAGGATGTGCCATGTTGAGAATATTTTTATAATATGACTTTTACTGTTTCTTATTCAGTTGTTCTTGTTCCAGTTTTTCTTTGAGCTTTTCGAGCTCGCTCCACGGGGAGGTTTCGGTAGCGGACAGGGTTTGGTTTTCGGCTTGAGCCTGTTGGGCGCTTTGTTGCACGAAACGGTCAAACTCCTCTTCGCTCACGATTTTGAACCGTGAGAGCATATCCGGGTTGCAGAGGCTGTTGCCTTGGGCATCTTCCGGATGGATTTTGCGGTAGGGCAGGCTCAGTGATATACTTTCATAAATATATTGCCCCAACGGAATTTCCGTTTCATTGGGGCTTAGCCACATCACATCGCCGTCGCTCTCTTTTTCGGTTTCGGAGAACCGCACCTGCAGGGTTCCTTCATAATGCACGGGCATCATGAATTCGTCGAGGCAGCGGTCGCAGGTCACCTCGACCTGGCCGTCGATTTTGAACACGAGGGTGAGCAAACGTTCCGCTTTTGTGAGGTCAATTTGCACGTCAGCGGAGCCACGGTGTAGTTCCGAGCCCTCGAACGCATCGAAAAAACGGTCATTCACTTGGAATCCAAAGTGATGATTTCCAATGCTTAATCCCTTGTGAGGGATTGTATATTGTTTCAAAATGTCCACTCGTCTATCGAAAAAATGGAGCACAAATGTATAAATTTTTGGTGGATATGCAAAACCTCACGCCCATATCTTTACAATCCCTGTGACTTGGCGACCAGAGCCAAGTCGCACAGGGCGGCGGCGACAGCGGCTTCGACCACCACGCTGGCCCGCATGGCGATGCATGCATCGTGGCGTCCCTTGATGATCAATCTTTCGGGGGTACTGGTTTGGGTATTGAGGGTCAGCTGAGGGGTGGAGATGCTGGCGGTAGGTTTGATGGCCACCCGGACGTTGATTGGGTTTCCGTTGGTGATTCCACCGACAATACCTCCTGCGTGGTTGGTGACGGTACGGCCATCCGGAGCGGCGATAGGGTCGTTGTTTTCGCTGCCGCGCAGTTTTGCCGAGCCGAAGCCCAAACCGAACTCAACCGCTTTGACGGCCGGGACTGCGTAGAGCAGGTGGCTCATGACGCTTTCGACCGAGTCGAAGAAGGGTTCGCCGAGTCCTGCGGGCAGGCCGGTTGCGGTACATTCGATAATTCCGCCCACGGAGTCTTGTGAACGCAGCGCCTTTTCGATGATTTCGGCAAACTTTTCGGGATCGTTGCATCCGCCCACTTCGGTCAGGGTACTTTCCACGTGGACTTTTTGCGGGTAGAGTGTGTTGAGAATCAGTTTGGCCACTACGCCCGCGGTGACCAATCCGAGGGTCAGGCGGCCCGAGAAGTGTCCACCTCCGCGATAGTCGGCAAAGCCTTTGAATTTTTGCATGGCGACCCAATCCGCATGCGAGGGGCGGGGATGGGTGACTAAATTGCGGTAATCCCCGGAGAGGGTATTTTCGTTGTAATAGACCACGGTCAGCGGGGCGCCGGTGGTAAAGCCGTTGAATAGGCCGCTGACGATGTGAGGGGTGTCACTCTCTTTTCTGGGGGTGGTTCCACGTTTACCGCTTTTACGGCGGGCCAGATCGGCCGCAAAGCTCTCTTCGTTGAGCGGAATACCGGCCGGTACACCGTCCAGCGTTACGCCGACCATTTGGCCGTGCGACTCTCCGAAGATGGAGATGCGGAATAATCTACCAAAACTGTTCATCGCTATGCAGGTTATAGGGTTCTGACCTTACGGCCTGTTGCTTCAATTCTTTTTTTTGTTCTGTGGGCGTTTAGGTGCTCCACTTGTTTTTTTGAGCTTTTGTGTGCTCCCGCTCACTTTTGAGCTTTTGTGTGCTCCAGTTGGCTCTGTGTTTTTTTTGCGCTTCAGCTGGTTCTGTGAACTTTTGGGCGCCCCACTTGCTTTTTGAGCTCTTGGGCGCCCCTGCCGGTGCCGGAGGGGTATTGCCCTTTTGCCTTTCCGACACGCTTCCGACCCCGCATAATTCGCAATTCCGCAAAAAACGCACTCCGCAAAACTGCCCCCCCGCAAAAAAAAGCAGCCTCTAATGATCTCGCCCTCCACGATCGCAACAATCGAATCGCTCCAAATCAGAATTTCCTATCCATGAAACTCCGCAGCCAGGAATTTTATTATATCGGGCCTTGCAATGGTCCCTGAAACGATCTTTGAAACGGATCATGAAACGTTCCCTGAAACTACCCGATCTTTTATTGATTTATCGGCTTTTACGAGAGTGATTGTCTGTGTGTTTGGTTTTGCGTTATTTTATTTAGTGAGTCGAATTACAAATGTGCCCAATGGCAAAATTACGTTGCCTTAACTACTCTTTGCAGCGGAGGGTTTCGAGGTCGTGCCAGAACTCCGGATAGGATTTGTCCACGGCATCTGCCCCGTCGATAATGACCGAACCATCGCTACGCAATGCCGCAACCGCTGCTGCCATGGCAATGCGGTGGTCGTTGTGGCTGTCCACCAAAGCACTGCAGATGGGGCCACCCTTGATCAGCATCGTATTTTCTTGCGAGAGATCCACCTCAATGCCCATGTGCCCGAACACTTCGGCAATGGTTTCGGCTCGATTGCTCTCTTTGTAGGTGAGTCGGCGGGTACCGGTCAGGACGGTTGTTCCTTCGCAGCAGGAGGCCAGAGCTGCCAATGCCGGGAAGAGATCCGGGCAGTGTGTGGCATCGAATTCGAAGGCGTGCAGCGGTTCCCGGTTGACGGTCACCGAGTGGTCGGTGGTGATGATTTCGGCCCCGGCCCGAGCTATCGCATCGATAATGGCCAAATCGGCCTGTTGCGAGAGGTGGTTCAGGTTGAGGATGGTGACGTTACCGGCAATGGCTCCGGCGACTAACAGACACGAGGCTCCGCTCCAATCCCCTTCGATGTTGTAGGTGCAGGGCTTGTAGTGTTGTCCGCCCGGTACATAAAACAGTTCGTAGTCGTTATGTTCGATCGAGACGCCGAACTGTTCGGCCAGACCGATGGTCATATCCACGTAGGGACGGCTTTTGAGGTTATCCACCCGCAGGACGGTATCCTCTTTGACTAAGGGGAGGGCCATCAGCAGTCCAGTGATGAATTGGGAGCTGAGTGAGCCATCTACGTGCACCTCACCGCCATGCATTGGGCCGTTGACGGTGATGGGCAGGTAGCCGCCATTTGAGACCACCTCGACGCCGAGTGTCTGCAGCGGATCCTCCATCATTTCGATGGGGCGGCGTAAAATTGAGCCTTCCCCGCTGAGGGTGATGGGCAGGTTGCACAGCGAGGCGATGGGGGTGAACAGCCGGGCTGCCAGACCTGATTCGCCGATATTTAGTTTGGTGGAGGTGGGGTTTAGTCCGCCCCGGATGGTATAGGTGTTTCCGTCGTGAGAGACGGTGGCTCCGAGTCGTTGGGCAGTATCGAGTGCTGCGCGGGAGTCATTACACAGGTCGAGATGGGTTAGCGTAGTTTCGCCTTCGGCCAGCAGGGCAGCAGCAATGGCCCGTTGAGCATAACTTTTCGATGCTGGTGCCGTGATCTCTCCTGCGACGCTGCCTTTGTGTACGGTAATTTTCATAAATGAGTTTAACGTAATTTGAAGTCTTTTCCCAGATAGACTTTGCGGACAGTCTCGTCATTGGCAAGATCTTCGGCCGTACCGGCTTTAAGGATTTTACCTTCGAACAGCAGGTAGGTTCGGTCTGTGATCGAGAGGGTTTCATGGACGTTGTGGTCGGTGATGACCACGCCGATATTTTTATCCTTAAGCGTTGCCACGATACTTTGGATATCTTCGACGGCGATGGGGTCCACTCCGGCGAAGGGTTCATCGAGCAGGATGAATTTGGGGTTGATGGCCACTGCGCGTGCGATCTCTGTACGACGACGTTCACCACCAGAGAGTTGGATACCCATGCTTTTGCGCACCTTTTGCAGGCGGAACTCTTCGATCAGGTTTTCGAGTCGTTCGCGTTGGTACTCTTTGGAGAAGTTGGTCATCTGCAGTACGGCTCGGATATTGTCTTCGACGGAGAGGTGCCGGAATACCGACGCCTCTTGAGCCAGATAACCTACACCTTGTTGGGCCCGTTTATAGACGGGTTCGTGAGTCAGCTCTTTATCTTCGAGGAAGATGCCGCCTTCGTTGGGTTTGATCAGTCCAACGATCATGTAGAAGGTTGTGGTTTTTCCGGCGCCGTTAGGGCCGAGCAGGCCGACGATCTCACCCTGGTTGACTTCGATCGAGACGTGATCGACGACCGTACGGGTCTTGTATCTCTTGACAAGGTCTTTGGTGTATAATCTCATAGTGGCGACTTCCGCAAGTATGAAACAATTTTGAACAAAGTTAGCGTTTTTTTAAGAAAAAATTTTTATCTTTAGGTTAAAATTGACTTGTATATAAGGGTATAAACGATTTAGATGGCTGACAAAGAGAGTGTTTTATTGCATGAACGACTGAAAGAGTATTTCGGTTTTACCAGTTTCAAAGGGAACCAGGAGGCGGTTATTCGCAACGTACTCGCAGGCAAAGACACATTTGTGTTGATGCCGACCGGTGGGGGTAAATCGTTGTGTTATCAGTTGCCTGCGTTGGTGATGGACGGGGTTGCGATTGTGATTTCGCCTTTGATAGCGCTGATGAAGAATCAGGTGGATGCCATGCGTACGTTCAGCATGGAGGAGGGGATTGCCCATTTCCTGAACTCTTCGCTCAACAAGGCGGCGGTTGCCAAGGTCAAGAGCGATGTACTGGCCGGCAAGACCAAATTGCTCTATTTTGCCCCGGAGTCGCTGACCAAGGAGGATAATGTGTCGTTTTTGCGTCAGATCAAGATTTCGTTTTATGCCATCGACGAGGCGCACTGTATTTCCGAATGGGGACACGATTTCCGTCCGGAGTATCGTCGTATTCGTCCGATCATCAATGATATTGGGCCGGCGCCGTTGATTGCGCTGACCGCAACGGCGACCCCGAAGGTTCAGATGGATATTCAGAAGAACCTCGGGATGCTGGATGCGACGGTATTCAAGTCTTCGTTCAACCGCCCGAACCTCTTTTATGAAATTCGCTCGAAGGTCAACGCCACCAAAGAGATTATCCGTTATATCAAGAACAATCCCGGCAAGTCGGGCATTATCTATTGTCTGAGCCGCAAAAAGGTGGAGGAGTTGGCCGAACTGTTGGCCGCCAATAGTATAAAGGTTGCTCCGTACCATGCGGGTATGGATGCGGCGACCCGTGCCGCCAATCAGGATGCCTTCCTCAATGAGAAGGTGGATGTGATTGTGGCGACGATTGCCTTTGGAATGGGTATCGATAAGCCCGATGTGCGTTATGTGATCCATTACGATATTCCCAAGAGTCTGGAGGGGTATTACCAGGAGACGGGACGTGCCGGACGAGACGGAGGGGGCGGACACTGTATTGCCTTTTACAGTTACAAGGATATCCAGAAGCTCGAGAAGTTCATGCAGGGCAAGCCGTTGGCCGAGCAGGAGATTGGAAAGCTGTTGTTGCAGGAGACGGTGGCTTATGCCGAGAGTTCGGTGTGCCGTCGGAAGACGTTGTTGCACTATTTCGGGGAGGAGTATCCCGAGGAGAATTGCCACTGCTGCGACAACTGTATGAATCCCAAGCCCAAGTTTGAGGGACGTGAGGCGTTGACGCTGATGCTCAAGGTGCTCGAGTTCTTGGGAGACAAGTTCAAGTTCGACTATCTGATCAATGTACTGGTGGGGCGCAACAATGCGCTGATCAAGTCTTACGGCCACAACAAGTGCGAATGGTTTGGATCGGGAGCCGATCACAACGATCGTTACTGGGCGGCGGTGATCCGTCAGGCGTTGATTTTGGGCTTTATTGATAAAAATATTGAGAACTACGGTCTGTTGTCGGTGACCGAGGCTGGACGTAAATATCTAGAGCAGCCCTATTCGATTTTGTTGACGGCCGACCATGAATATGAGGATGGGGATGACGATCCGGTTTCTCCGCCGATGGGTAAGGGATCGGTAGCCGATGAGGAGCTGTTTGCGATGTTGAAGGATCAGCGTCGCAAGGTGGCGCAACAGATGGAATTGCCACCGTTTGTGATATTCCAGGACCCGTCGCTTGAGGATATGGCGATTCAATATCCGGTGACGATGGAGGAGTTGCAGAATATTACGGGGGTTGGTGCCGGCAAGGCTCGTAAATTCGGCAAGCCGTTTATCGAGTTGATCAAGAAGTATGTGGACGAGAAGGAGATTATTCGTCCGCAGGACATGGTGGTCAAGAGTGTGGTGAACAAGAGTGGCAACAAGGTGTTCATCATTCAGAGCATTGACCGTCAGATGGACTTTGAGGATATTGCCCGGGCTCGGGATTTGGATTTTGACGAATTGTTGACCGAGATTGAGGCGATTGTTCATTCGGGCACCAAGCTCAACATTTCGTATTACATCAATCAGGTGATTGATGAGGATAAGGCGGAAGATATCTTCCTCTACTTCAAGGAGGATGCGCAGAGTGATTCGATCGAAGAGGCGATGCAGGAGTTGGGAGGTGATTACACCGAAGAGGAGATCCGTCTGGTCCGCATCCAGTTTATGAGCGAGATGGGTAACTAAACCGTTGCCAATCAACCGCACAATCAAATCGCCGCAAATCAACGAGGCGGGTCGTCTTTAAGGCGGGGTGTCTATTGTCGTTGCAGGGTGGCGCGTTGGTTGCGGAAGGCTCTGAAGCAGCGGCGTGGCTGAGCAATAACCGGCACATGGATCAATGCGATGGGGGTGCGGAGTAAGTTCCCCGATTCAGAGTTTTTTGTTCCAATACGGTTGTGATTATAGCTGAGTCGCTGAGCTGCATATTGCAGGAAAATAACTTTTTATAATCAGCGATTGGTTACGGTGGCGGCAAGTGCTTTTACGCGGACACTTGTAGCCTGTAGTGTGTAATATTAGATAATAAATCGTTGATTAATAGTAGTTTATAGATGGTTAATACTCTATTTGTTCAATTATACAGCATGAAAAAGATAGGTTGGGGTGTGTTATTGGCTTTAGCGGGTGTTTGTACCTTGCAGGCGCAACCTTCGTGTCCACGTAGTGCGGCAGAGGATTCCACACACATTATGGACCAGAAATATTGGGATTTTTGGAATTCGGATGTTCAGGCAAAAATCGATCAGAATATTGAGCAGTATAGGAAAAAGGATGGCCGAGTGAAGGTGGACCCGAACGTTGAGGTGAGGGTAGAGCAGTTGAGCCATTCCTTTATTTTTGGTGGTAACATTTTCTTGTTCGGGCAGTTGGCCAATGCGCAGCAGAATCGCGAATACGAACAGACGTTCGGAACGTTGTTCAATGCGGCAACCATTCCGTTTTATTGGAAGACGTTGGAACCCCAACCCGGTCATCCGCGGTATGAGGCGGGATCGGAGCCGATTTTTCGTCGTCCTCCGACAGATCCGATTGTCGATTTTTGCGAGGAGCATCAGATTTTGGCCAAAGGGCATGCCATGATTTACGGTTTGCGACTTTACGGTCATCCGGATTGGATGCCGGAGGATCGCCAGCAGATGGAGCAATACTTTGAAGATCATATCCGTGAGCTGGCCAAACGGTACAAGGGACGTGTCCAGATGTGGGATGTGGTGAACGAGTCGGTGGATCAGGTGAACCGCGGGTTGATGCCTGACGATTATACCTATAAATGTTTTCGGTGGGCGATGAAATATCTGCCTCGGGCGGTTGAGCTCAATAGCAATGATGTCGATTTGCACGACAGTGTTCCCAATATCAACCATTATGTAGAGATTGTACGTGATCTGGTTGATCGGGGCATACGGATTGACCATGTGGGGGCACAGATGCACATTTTCAATCCGAAGGAGTCTCGTCAGATTGCGGATGGGGACAGCATATTGTATCCGGAGCATCTGCAGGAGGTGATGGATTGTTTACGGGGGACGGACCGTCCGTTGCACATCAGTGAGTTGACCATCAGTGCCCCCGATTCCACGCCGGAGGGGTCGATGATTCAGGCGATATTGGCGAGAAACCTGTATCGGTTTTGGTTTAGTGATCCCGATGTGACGGCCATTACCTGGTGGAATGTGGTAGATGGCGGCGGGGCTCCGGGTGAGCCTTCCTATTCGGGGCTTTATGATCAGCAGATGAATCGGAAGCCGGCTTATGGGGTGTTGGATGAGTTGATCAATAAGGAGTGGAAAACCGATCTGACGGTCCAGTCGGATGCCGAGGGTTGGGTTAATTTCCGTGGATTTACGGGCAAATACAGGATCTCCTGGACCGACAAAAAAGGCAAGCAACACACCAAAGAGTATGTTTTGTAAACAGATTTGGTAAGCTGTTGAGGCGTTTTCTCTTGGTCGAACTTGCATTGATACAGTTGCTTGTGCCGCTTTAGATCTTGGTCTGTGGGCCTTGTTTGAGGGGGGCAGCTCAGGCAGCCTTGCTATAAGAGGTTTGCGGCTTTATCGGTTTTCTGGAGGATTGTTACGTGCTCTTTCAGACTTCTTCTGTGGCCTCAAGGAGATTTTACGTGTGTGGGATTCCAGGGTGATTTTTAGTGATTCCCGGAGAATCTTTGAGCGATTCCAAGTCCTTAAAGCAATTAGTGTGCAATCCTTGAGTACCTCCAAGTAACCGCGCATTTCCCGAATTTCGAAGGGACCTCCAAATAGTTCTAAATAATTCAAATGGTCGGCATTCTCCCTCCCCGCATTTCGTCCGTATCCCTCCGCATTTTGTCCACATCTTTCTGCACTTTCCCGGCCACCTATATCATTCTCCGATCGGGAACCATCCGAGTGGAGCGCATAGGCAGATCGAGTAGAGGAAGGAATAGTTTGCCGATGCGGACGATGAATCTGGCCCTAAAGACAAGAAAAATGTCCGGTGTTTTGGAGCTTCTGTACAATAGGAGGGCCTGCTAATTTGGGTTGAACGTGCCGGAATATTCTCATTTTATCCCTATCTTTGGGACGGTTTGCAGGAAGGGGGCGTTCATGCCGCCTCACCAAAGCACATTTTCGAGACAAGGGTATGTACGTAAAGCCGAAAAAACATTTAGGACAACACTTTTTGACCGATCAGTCGATTGCGCGGCGCATTGCGGAGAGTCTGTATGCGGACCGATGCAGCACGGTGTTGGAGGTGGGTTGCGGCACAGGTGTTCTGACCCGTTTTCTGCTTGAGCGGAGTGATATCACGTTGTATGGGGCCGAGGTGGACAGTGAAAGTGTGGCCTATCTGCATGAGTATTATCCCGATTTTGCTCCACGGCTGATTGAGGGGGATTTTTTGCGGATGAATTTGGCAGAGCGTTTCCCCCAGGGGGTGAATGTGATTGGCAATTTCCCTTACAATATTTCGTCACAAATTTTCTTCAAGGTACTGGAGTATCGGGATTTGGTTCCCGAAGTGGTGGGGATGGTGCAGCGTGAGGTTGCGGTCCGCATTGCGGAACCTCCCGGATCGAAGGAGTATGGCATTTTGAGTGTTTTGTTGCAGGCCTATTACGATATTGAGTACCTGTTCACAGTGAATGAGGGGGTATTCAACCCGCCACCCAAGGTGAAAAGTGCGGTGATTCGGTTGCGTCGCAATGCCGTGCAGCATCTGGATTGTGACGAAACGTTGTTTGTCAAGGTGGTCAAGGCTGGTTTTAATCAGCGTCGTAAAACGTTACGTAACTCTTTGCGGGCTGTTTTTGGTGATTTCGGTGGGGTGGAACATGAGTTTTTTGCCCAGCGGCCCGAGCGTTTGGGTGTTTCCGAGTTTGTGACATTGACCAACTGGATCGCCGCTCATATATAGGGAGCCAGGTGCCTTTCCTTCTCTTTTTTTTTCTCTTTTCTTTTCTTTGATTGCCCCTTCCCTTTAATGTTATTCTATTTCTTTCGTCTCGAAGGGGCGTAAGTTGCATAGCAAGGTCATTGCTGCGAACGGATAGAGCCGCTAAAACACGCAGATTTTTATTCAGACTACTGAAAGGTCCGATTCATTTATTAAAATTAATTGGGGTAAGCGTGGTTTGTAGCACCCACGGGAGTTGCCTGAATTTCAATTTTCTCATTGTAAGTGTGGGTCAACTGACCCTGATCTGCTGAACGCGATTAGGAACCCCAGAAATTTTGGAGGATGATCGACTGCAAGAATTGTCATGCAGCGGTATGTTGTTTGAGGTATTTTATTGCAACTTGATCTATTGGGTTGAGGTTCGAGGGTGTGGTTTAGTTGGAGAATGCCCTCCAGAGTTGTAGTCTGTTGTTGTCTGTCTCCCAGTTTGTCGAGAGGCCTTTGAGCCTGTTTCCTATTCGAGTGATTTATCAAGCAAGTCTTTTTGTTGGGGGGGAACGGTTACGAGGCGGTTCTTGGAAGGACGATTCTTCAAAAAAGTCTTTTCCCGGTTGTCTGGTACACATATCTTGAATAACGAGGAAATTTTGGAATAGCAAAGGAATTTTTTTGGAAAAGAGAGGACTTTTGGGGAAAACTTCCGCCCCTTATCTCCAGTTGGAGGTGTGCGGCTGAGGTGAAGGACGGATAACGGGTCTCGAAAAATCGCCGTGCATGGAGGAGCGGATGTAGTAGTGCATATTTTTAAATATCAATCTGGTTTGGTTTTGAGCGGAAATCTCGTTAATTTAGATTCGCAATTTTGGGTCGGAAATATACGGGCCCAAACATTGTGCATTTATCGAATTTTTGATCTAATAATTAGTTGATTTTCAATAGATGAAACGGAGAGAGTTTTTAAAGAAGGGTCTGCTTGGGACGTTGGCATTGACGATTGTGCCTCGTCACGTGCTGGGTGGACCGGGCTACACGGCGCCGAGTGATCAGCTGACCAAGGGGATTATAGGTGTTGGAGGCATGGGCCGGGCCCACTTTGGTTACGGCGGAACCCGATTGGTTGCCATTTGCGATGTGGATCAGAATCACCTGGATGCCGGTTTGCAGTTGGCGGGTGAAAAGATTGCGGCTTATCACGATTACCGCGATTTGATCAACGATCCCAATGTGGACATTGTGCACATTGCCACCCCTCCACATTGGCATGGCATTATGTCGGCTGATGCAGCCAAGGCCGGTAAGGATATTTGGTGTGAGAAGCCGATGACTCGTACCATTGGTGAGGGTAAACGGGTACGTGAAGCGGTCAAACAGAACGGTTCCATTTTCCGGTTGAACACCTGGTTCCGGTTTACGGATACCTTTTACGGCATGAATACGACCGTACCTAAGATCAAGAAGTTGGTTGACAGCGGGTTGTTGGGGTGGCCGTTGAAGGTGACGATCAGCAAGTACACCGGTTTTGGCTGGAAGTTTTATTGGGTTGGCAAGACCCAGTTGGAGGAGCAGAAGGTTCCGGCCGAATTGGATTATGACATGTGGTTGGGTCCGGCGCCTTACAAACCCTACAATGTTCACCGTACGCACTCGACCTTCCGGGGGTATTGGGATTACGATGCCGGTGGGTTGGGCGACATGGGCCAGCACTACATCGATCCGGTACAGTATCTGTTGGGTAAGGATGAGACGAGTCCGATTTCTGTGGAGGTAGATGCTCCGCAGCAGCACGAGGATGCGGTGGGTATTTGGCGTAAGATTGCCTTTACCTACGATGATGGTTGCCAAATTATTTTGTATGGTGAGGACAACGGTAGTCCGGACGATCCCTACATTGAGGGGCCCAATGGTAAGGTTTATCCCAATTTTGTATGCGACATTCCGGATTGGGAGAAGAAGTTGGCTGAATTTCCGGATCCGCTGCCACAACGGACGGACTTTATGGAGTGTATCCGCAATCGTCAGCAGTTTGCATTGAACGAGGACAATGCGTTCCGTTCGTCGACCATTGTCAACATGGCGGTAGTTGCGTTGAGGTTGGGTCGTAATCTCAAGTTTGATCCCGAGAAGTTGCTTTTTGTGGATGATGATGCGGCCAATCGTTTGATTGATCAGCCGATGCGCTATCCGTGGAACCTGTAAAATCGTTTGCAAACCGAAAAATGAACAAAACCATGAAAAAGATATTGTTAGGATTGGCCATGTTGCTGATGGCGGTTGGGGTTCAGGCTCAGACCGCAGCCGGTCGCACGGCCTCGACCAAGGTCTCGGACGCACTGGGGTTGATGCCCGCGCGCGATCAGGCCGAATTTAACCGTTTGATGGGCGATTTGGTATCGACCGGCGCTTCGGGGGTAGATATGTTGACCGCCATGTTCGACAATACCAATAACAAAGAGGTCAGTTATGCACTTTCGGGGTGGGCTGCCTATGTTTCGGCACCGGGGCGTGAAGAGGCACGTCGCACGTTTGCCGAGGGGATTGGTCGTGCTTTGAAGGGGTGCAGTGATCCAGTGATTGAGGCCTATTACATTCGTCTGTTGCAGCGTTGTGGCGGAGACGAGAGTGTAGCCCTGCTGGGCAGTTACCTCAAAGATGAGCAGTTGGGTGATCCGGCACGTTGTGCCTTGCTGGCGATTGGAACGCCTGCGGCTCGGGCATTGGTTCCGGAGCCGACCCCTGTGACGGTCCATTTCAATGCGCCGACAACGGCTATTGCTGCACTGTATGCGCGTCAGCAGGCGTTGGGGGATAAGGCTGTTGCCGAACTGCTCAAGGCCCTCAAGAGCAAAGATCGCACCTATCGCAATGCAGCTTTGCGGTTTTTGCAGCCCTATTTGAACGAATCGGTGATTGCCTCCCTGATCAAGGAGTTGAAAAAGGCGAAGCCTGAGACGAAAGTGGATCTGATCAACTATTTGGGGTTGCATGATGCACAGTCGGCTCTGCCGGCCATTTTGCCCTATATCGGTAACGAGAACGAAGAGTTGTGTGTGGCGGCGATGTGGGCTGCTATCCGTTTGAAATCGGAGGAGGCTTTGCCGACTCTTGCGGCGGTGCTGGGCGATGCCGCTACGCCGGAGGCTGTACGAGAGGCTGCAAGCGAGTGCCTGTTGGCCAGCAGCCACCCGGTGGATGCGCTGGTGGCCGATGTGGTTCGTACCGGATGTGACGCTGGGAAGGTGAAAGCGCTCGCCATTCTGGGAGCCCACCGGGCGACCTCCTATGCCGGATTGGTATTGGAGACCGTTGCTGCCGGTACCGATTCTGTGGCAGTAGCGGCGTACGCCGCACTGCCGTGCGTCGTGTCGGCGGCCAATCTTGAGGCGCTGTATCCGCTGGTGGAGTCGGCTACCGGAGCTGAGTTGGATCTGGCCCAAAAGGCTGTGATCGAGGCGCAGAGCACGTTGTCGGTCGAGGAGCGTATGGTGGCCATCAAGGAGCGCATGAAACTCAATCCGCAGGCGGCCCCCAACTATTATGTGGTGCTTGCGTCGATCAGCACGCCGGAGGCGTTGCAGATAGTGACCGATGGCTTCGAGAAGGGGGATGCTGCAGCGCGCCAGCAGGCTCTTGATGCACTGTTGGCTTGGAAGACCATTGATGGGGCTGAGATGTTATACAAGATTGCCGAATCTGATGATACAGCTATGGCCGAAAAGGCGATCAAGGGGTATGTCCAGCTGGTCGATGCTTCGGACAAGACGCCAGAGTTGAAACAGATCATGTTGACCGAGGCGATGGATTTGGCTCGCACGCCGGCGATGAAGGTGGCGGTCCTTGAGCGGATGCGTAACACGAAGACTTTGCAGGGGATGGTTTTGGCCGGTAAGTATTTGGATGATCCCGATCCGAAGGTACAGCAGGCAGCCGTTAATGCGATCTATTATCCTGCTTTGGAGCGTAAGGATCTGTATGGACCGGTTGTTGTGGATCTGTTGACTCGTGCCGTAGAGTTGAGCACCAATCCGGACCAGCGGTATCAGGTTGAGGAGGTGAAAAAACACATCAAATCGATGCCGAAGGGTGGTTTTGTATCGATGTTCAACGGTACGGATCTGACCGGATGGAAAGGTTTGGTGGAGAATCCCCTGAAGCGTGCGGCGATGAGTGCCGAGGAGCTGGCTGCCAAACAGCAGGTGGCTGACGAGACGATGCGTCGTGATTGGAAGGTTGAAAATGGCGTGTTGAGTTACGTTGGTTCGGGTTATGACAATATCTGCACCGAGAAACAGTACCGGGATTTTGAGATGTATGTAGATTGGCGTTTGGCCCCCAACGGCAAGGAGCCCGATGCGGGCATCTATTTGCGGGGCACGCCGCAGGTGCAGATTTGGGACACTTCTCGTCGGGATGTGGGCGCGCAGGTCGGTTCCGGTGGACTGTACAACAATAAGACAAATGAGAGCAAGCCTTCGCATGTAGCGGATAATACGCTGGGCTATTGGAATACGATGTTTATCCGGATGGTCGGTGATCGTGTGAGTGTATGGCTCAACGGCGAGCAGGTGGTTGACAATGTGATTATGGAGAATTTCTGGGATCGGTCTCAGCCGATTCCGGCCATTGAGCAGATTGAGTTGCAGGCACATGGTTCGCGTGTAGATTTCCGGAATCTGTACATTAACGAGTTGCCGAGTGTAGAGCCTTTCCGTTTGTCGCCCGAGGAGGAGAAGGAGGGCTTCCAGGTGTTGTTTGACGGAACCAACATGCACGAATGGATTGGAAATACCCGGGATTATGTCAGCAACAACGGCATGTTGTCGTTGATTCCGCACGAAGGAAGTTACGGAGGCAATCTTTACACCCGGAAGGAGTACAAGGATTTCATCTTCCGTTTTGAGTTCAAGTTGACTCCGGGGGCCAACAACGGTTTGGGCATCCGTACGCCGACTGAGGGGGATGCTGCTTATGTGGGCATGGAGTTGCAGATTTTGGATCATGATGCGCCGATTTACAAGAATCTTGCGCCTTATCAGGTTCACGGGTCGGTTTACGGGGTGATTCCTGCCAAACGGGCCAAGTTGAAACCGACGGGAGAGTGGAATTACGAGGAGGTGATTGCCAAAGGGACGCACATCAAGGTGATCTTGAATGGTGAGGTGATTGTGGATGGAGACATTGCCGAGGCCAGCAAGAATGGAACGGAGACGGTTGATCATCGCGAGCACCCCGGTTTGCTCAACGAGAAGGGGCATATCGGTTTCTTGGGACACGGTTCTGAGGTTCACTTCCGCAACATTCGCATCAAAGAGTTATAGTGTTTGAACGTTACGCGTTGGGTTGGGGAAGTTGATTTTCTGCCCACGAGACGATCTAAAAGAAAACTAAAGTTAAAGCCTTCAAGTTTACGAACTTGAAGGCTTTATTTTTTTCAGGCTGCTGTCATGAGTGAGTCCGAATAACGAAGACCTGACAAGGTTGTGTTCCCGATTCAGCAGATACACTGCAAAGCGGCTATCCGATAGCGTTAAATTGACTTGGAGAGGATTGGGATGCAGAAAAAAACTATCTTTGAGAAATGTAAATGCATGAAATATCCAAACGATGAAATCTATTTTCGACCTGAACCGATTCGCTATCGCGGTGCTTTTGGGCATGTTGTTGAGTAGTGGTCCATTCAGTGCTAACGGTATGTCGGAACGAGACGAGGCCTATGATATCGGTGTTTGTACCGATCGAGGGAGGGTGAATCTGGAAAACGAAGATACTTGCGGTCTCTTTACGGTGGGTCGGGATATGGTTTGTGTCGTGTGTGACGGGGTTGGGGGCTCTGTTGCAGGAAGCACGGCTTCGCGTACGGCCTTTACGGCCGTAAAGACCTACCTCGAGAGCGAAGGTCTCGGTTCCGGGATAGCCGAGATCAATCAGCAACTTGCTGCTGCATTTGCTTGTGCGGACCGGAAGGTTCGGGAAAAGGCTGCCTCAGACTCTCTGCTGAAGGGTATGGCAACTACCTGTTTGGTTGTTGTCCTACAGAATGATACGCTCTATTATGGACATGCTGGGGATTGTCGGCTCTACGTCGGTGATTCTTCAAGATTGGAGCAGATTACGGAAGATGACTCATATATGAATATGTTGCTTGCCGATGGGGAGATTACCGAACGAGAGGCGAAACATCATCCGTTGCGACGGGCGATTATCAATGCCATCGGCAGCCGATCCAACGAACTGTATGTGAATGCATGTACAGAAGGGATTCCTGTTCGGGATGACAGGTATTATTTGCTCTGTTCCGACGGGTTGTATGAAGAGTTGTCGGCCAAGCGGATTCGGAAAGTCATTGAACGAAACAGGGATCGGGATAGCCTGTTTGTATCTCGGGAGTTGGTACGGTCTGCAAATCGGGCTGGGGGAAATGACAATATATCGGTTATTTTCCTCCGTCGTGTGAATCACGTTCTATCATCAGGCCTTATGTATAAGAGCCCCCTTTAAGAGTGAGACTGTATTGATCTTTTTTGATTTACGGCGTTTACCTCATAATTTCTTTCGGAGATGAAACCCCAAGCATGCTTATTTATTTTGGTAATAAGTTTACTGTTTTCGTGCAGTCGAGATTATTCGTCAGAGGATCATTTTGGCGATAGCATACTTTTTATTGAAAATGATCCGCAATTATATTTATCGAGAATTGACACAACGAGATTCTCTCGGATAAACAATGGCAGAGAGGCAACCGATTTTCTATTAGCGGCCTTAACGCTCAATTACATGAATAGTGACCGCTATCCAGCCGAGGAGCAATTACAAAAATGCATTCGGATCTTCAAGGCAGAGAAGTTGGTACAACAGCAATTAGAGGCTCAATATCTTTTGGCCGGAGTCTATAGAAAGGAAAAAGATTTGACCAATGAAGTACGTGTCATAGAGGAGGCTATTGACCTGGCCAAACAGGAACGGGATAACGAATGGCTGTTTTATCTCTACAGCTATTTGGGTGACATGTACATCAATCAATTCAACATGTTTCAATTTGTCAAATATCTTACCTTGGCAAACCAATGTATAAAGGACGTTCCTTTTGCGGATATGAGCCTTTCTGCCAAAATCCAGCTTGCCAAAAACCTGTTATATACGGAACATTATCCTGAATCTTATGAAATATTGAAGGAGTTAGAATGCAATGTCAGCAGAAATAATACCTATTACAATGACATCGAACGTTTACAAGGGGTTGCGTTGTATAAAATGAACCGGTTGGATTCCTGCATCAACAAGTTGAATGATGCTTTAGTTACAGAGAAATCTTCGAGTCACCTGTTTACCTGTCACTCACTGTTGACCTACTGTTATTATACCCGGCATGATCTCGTAAGAGCGGAACAGCACAAAAAACTGGCGATGCAGTATGCCTCTGATGCAGATATTAGACTTGCGGAAATTGAGTTTTACACTTTATGTGCCGACTTTGCCAAAACCAACCACGATATGGAGGAGCAAATAGCCTGTTTGGACAAGGTCAAGGAGAGTTACGCATCTATTTTGGAATACATTAGTGGCCAGCCTTTGGATGATGCGATACAGGGCTATACCCGCATCCACGAAAAAAGAGTGTTCCACAAACAGCTTGCTGTATATCGATATATTCTGATCGGTTTTCTTGTGATAGTATGTTTATCGCTGATCGTTTACATCAGAATACGCAAAAGGCAGGTGTATAAGATTCTTGCCTTACAGCAGCAGATTGATTCGTTGGAAAATTTACGCAACCTAAAGGACGAAGTGAAGGGCTTCATCATGCGTGATTTTGAAATAGCCAAGAAGATTGCCATACTAAGGCATACGCAGCAGGTACAGAGTGCGAAGTTTCTGAAAGATTTGGAAAGACATCATATTATAGACGGCAATGGTTTATTAACTATGAACTGGGAGCAGTTTTATAAATATATAGATCTCTCTTTTGATGGGTTTTATTCCAAATTGACCCAAAAATATCCGACACTAAATGAAAAAGAGATTCAACTTTGTTGTATGCTTCGGTCGGGTTTTAAGACGGATGAAATAGCCGCCATTTGGATGAATAGCGTCTTCTCTGTACACAAGTATAAAACCAATATCAGAAAGAAGGTCGATGCTCCAGAAGGGGCTGATATCATTGTTTTTCTTTCAGAGAAATTATCCTTACAATAGAGTTGTTTTTGATTACAAGTTTTCATTGCTAAACAATATTGATTATTAAGTAATTAGTTGCTACACTTTACAAACAAACAGAGAGGTATTACCAATGGATATTCCGAATGTGTTCTCTACTTTTGCCTTATAAGAGTTGCATTTATTCGTCGGCGATTCAATAGTTGTTTCAAGGGCTTATGTGGTACCAAACGGAATATATAATGCATTGATAATTCTCCGTACTCTGATTCAATTTTTAGGTTGTTTTGTTTCACTTTATGCTCTAAACATGGTGATTAATGAGTAGTAACTTTTAAAATGTTGTGCGATGAAGACAGTTAGAACTACATACAAAAGGATATCAGTATGTTTAATCATGCTTTTGGGTCTTTTGATATGCCAGTCTTGTTCAAAAAATACTCTTCCTGCCAGTACTATCCGTGTGCAGATCGAGGCTAATTCCGATGCTCCGGTCAGGATTTATGGTATCGAGGGAAGTGGTGAGAGAGGTCTTGTTGTAAAGAAGAATTACATCAGTTCGTTTAAGTCGGAAGCCGCTACTTTCTCAATCGATGCAAGATGTAAAGATGAAAAAACTTTAATTACGATTAAGGTGTGGGTAAACGGGAAACTCAAAAAAAATGTTTCAGGCAATAAATATTTAACAAGTGGAGAGATTACTTTGTAGTAATCGCAGAATTGTTCTCTACAAACAGCTAAGTGTGTAAAGTGAGGTATATTTAGAGTGCGTTTAGGGTTGTTTTGGAATGTCGTAATTTCCAGAACAGCCCTTAAAAGCTATTGATACGTTTCGAATAACGCCCCATAAGTAACGCCTGATCTCTCTACTGAAAGAGTAAATCCGTACACAGTCATATACTTCTAAGAACAGGTCTTGGCAGTATAATTTTTGACGCTTATGGGTCTGTCGGCAGGGTTTAGCGTTTAAATATAATTTCTTTATTCTCATCTTCAAGAATTGAGTATTATCATATTGACCCTGCCATCAACAAATAGTTTTTTGTTTAAGCTGGTTGGTGGACCTCTATGTTGTTCGATGTGATTCAGGACCTCCAAGACACGTCGAATCCAGAGACGTTCTTTCAACAACATGGCCTTGTGTTATCATGATTATATCTTTCCCGTAAGGAGGTAATGAAAGCCCATTTCCGTGCCAATGGACCCTTGTATTGATGGTCCGGATCGTTTGGACGACAGAACGGTTGAATACACGATGGTTGCATAAGCAGGGGCTTCATTGACGGCATCAAAAATAGAGAAAGCCAATGAGTCCTATCTTCTGATTGGAGATTGAAAAATTCTGATCGTAGGTGAATCGATGTTATTGTTCGGTCAATTTTTTTCTCAACGATTTGGGCGACTCTCCGAAATTCCGGCGGCAATAATCGGTGTAGGTAGTATTTCATTCTTTCCATTTGAATGTTTATGTACCTTGCGTTTTTATTCCTTTCCAAAAAAAAAATCGCTCGTTGCCGATCTCCGTTGACAAAACATCCAACCGCCACTGCACTGCGATCGACATTGCTTGCTGACATAAAGTATATTGCATGTCATAAGGGAGGGTGCACCTTCCGTATGGTCACTGGGTGTTAATTGCCCGACTCTGCTAAGGTGGCAGTGGCTTGTGTAAAATGATGGATCATCGCCTTGCCGGAAGGAGATACCGAGCCTTACTGCATTCATGGAATGTACTCTTCCAGCTAACCGAAGCAGTATTCCTATGTATAATCTTTGTCTTTGATCCGTCGCTTTATGACAAAAAACTAAGGATTTCGGAAAGATTATCTCACTCTTTTTCGGTTTGACCACACTCGATTATCCAATATAAATTCGTACTTTTATAAAAAATGTATGGATCATGTTGAAACGGATTGTTTTGTTGTCGTTGTTGAGTGCTTTGACGGGCTTGGCGGTACAGGCTTCGTCGCTTGTCCAGGGGCGAATTTACCTCAAGGACGGTCGTGTCATTGAGTGCGCCGAGAAGGATCGCATCGAAATTCCCCGCTACTCTCGTGATGTCAAACTTCTGCGCCGAGCCTTCTACAAAGACAAAAGCAAAGAGACATATCCCTTTGAAGCAGTGGATTCGATTGTTTGCTGGCACGTTGCTGCTCCCGACCATCTACGGACCTTCATTCCGGCTGAGCAGATTGGCTGGATGTGGGTGTACATGGAAACTCCCTATATTGGCGCATATGTTTACTCCGAAAAAGGGTTTGGCATTGATAATAATGGCGGAATAGAGGTGCTGTACAAACAGCGATCTTTGAGTCGTTCACGAACAGCCTATTATCTGCGTAAAACGGGTGATACGGAATTTCATGATGTTGGGTCAGCCAGTCGAAATGCGAAGGAGGGGTTTCGGGAGCGGATTGTAGAGTACATTTCCGACGATCCTGCTTTGGCTGAGCTTATTCGCCAAACCCGTACCTCGAATCGCAGTAAGATCATACTGATGCTTGAGGATTACATTCCACAAAATGATTGAGTGTTTACCACTTAAATAGAGGTAGTTATGAAACATCTATTTTTATGTTGTTTATCGGTTCTGTGTGTCACGGTTGGCACGATTTTCCAGGCCGCAGCCAAAGATCCGGAGGATCTTGAATCCGATCACGTGATTGTTACACTCAAGTCGGGTGAGAAGGTTGATTGTTATATTCTCCGCGGATGGCATGCAGAAAGTTCCGTTTTTAAAAATGAGAACTTCTCTTTCAAAGTCCTCAAAACTCCGGAAGACAGGGAGCCCATTGTCTATACGGCCGATGATGTTGTGAGCATTGACTATGTCGAAATGACCGAAAATCACCCGGACGGTCTTCGTTGGGAGTCTCATCCGCTTGCCAGGCCCAACTTTGCAAGCCGTTACAACACCATTCAACGTCTGTTTTGTGTGGACAAGGTGGGCAAAAACGCTACAACCTACTGGTGGAAAATATGGGTTGCATCAGGTATCAACGGTATGAGCCGATCACTCCAGACCAATTTCGGTATTCGTTTCCACAATGATCCAGAAGGGATTGTTTATCCCTACATGTTGGTCAATTCGGTATTGATGAAGGATCGCTATCCTGGGCTTCAGGATTTCTGCAAGAAGTGGTTCAAGGGTCCTGAAGGCAAGGTTCACAAGCATGAGGCGGAGGAGGATGACTCTTGGATTTTGGACATGTACGATGCTTATTTGGAGCAGATGGGTGATGCTGCCGCTGATCTGCCCCGACCGATTCCTGATAAGAAAGCCGATAAGAACAATAACGAGAAGTAGTTCTGTTATCCATTTCGAGTTCCATGATGTCGAACACCTGTGCAGGGTGCGACGTTGTGGAACTTTACTTTTGCAGGTTTCCGAAGTTGTTTTTTGCCCTCAATGCAAGGAACGCTCCCTGAGGCGAAAAAATGTAAAAAATGGAGCGTTGTTCTGTCGGTCTGTGCAGGTCAGCTTTCTCAAAAAATGTTGATTTGCAGAGGGAAAATTTACCGGCCAAACAAGCAAGAATGTCATTTAGCCAGTTGCCGATTTATACAAATGATAAATGGCTCGTAACCTGTAAATTGAAACAATTGATTCAGCGGTTTTTTGAAACGTTTTTTAGGACAATCAATCAATATGGGAAGTAACACAATGAAACTATTAAAACCTATTGATTACATCTGGTGTGTAGGAGAGGTAAACCACAAGCGGAGAACGGGGCCAGGTGATGGGGAGACCTTGATCATGGTCTGTTGGTATTTGGATATTTTGTTTCCTGTGATCACGTTTGTTTATAGGTTGGGGTTGGATCGCATGGTGATGACCCTGATTAGTTTAATCTTAATTGTTATTCCTTTTGTCTTTTGTCGATGGAGGTATAATCGGAGTCGTCGGGAAGCCATTCTGCAACGGTTTCGTTGCGAACGTCCGGGCCGGGCTTTGCTGTGGATCTGGGGCGCCATTGTGGTGATTGCCGGCATCGAAGCTGTTCTCATGATGTGTGGGGGACTATGGGCGAATGGGAATGTGTCGTAAGGCTCTTTTTTTTGCAAGCAGTCGATATTGATCTGACCTATTAGTTTCTCTTCTGAAGGCGAGTCGCCAACACGAATCAAAAAAGATATTGTGCGCAGATTTTGAACAACAATACCTCGATCTGTTTGGCGTTATTTTTATTGATTTGTCTGCCATTGCGAAGAGCTTCCTTAAACACACAGATCGCGTAGTGTGGCAGGCAAATTTGGGCTCTCCTTTAGGTGACGTTAAAGTCAGGTTTATCAGCTTCTCCCCGAATCCAATTTTAATTGTGTGGGCTGATTGAGGGGAAGGTGGGCGGACGCTGTTGCCTTGTCGAAGGGGGCGTTGGAGATTTTGATTTTTTGGTTGCCCAGTTGTTGTTAAGTCCGGTTGATTTCGCATATTTTGGGAAGCGTGACCGTTGTTTTGAAGAAAAAATCGTAAATTTCGACAATCAAAAAACTGAGTATATGAAGAAAACGTTGTTTTATCCATTACTGATGACTACGATGATAGTGGGCCTAAGCGGCTGTAAAGAGGAGGACAAAGTCTCCCTGAAGTATGAAAAATATACGTTGGACAATGGTTTGGAGGTGGTTTTGCACGAGGACCATTCCGATCCGACGGTTTCGATGGCCATTGCCTACCATGTGGGAAGCAGCCGGGAAAAACCGGGTAAGACCGGTTTTGCGCACTTTTTTGAGCACATGTTGTTCCAGCGTTCGGAGAACTTGCCTCGCAATGCCTTTTTCCAAAAGATTACCGACATGGGAGGTACTTTCAATGGCTGGACTGCGAATGATATGACCGTCTATTTCGAGTCGGTGCCCCGCGATGCGCTGGAAAAGATTCTGTGGATGGAGTCGGACCGTATGGGTTATTTTATCAATACGGTGACCGAGGGGGGCTTGAAACGGGAAATTGATGTGGTTTCCAACGAGAAACGTCAATATGAGAATGCTCCTTACGGTTTGATGAGTGAATTGTTGGATAAAAACCTTTTCCCGAAAGGACATCCGTACAGTTGGGAGGTAATTGGAGAGATTCCCGATTTGCGCAGTGCGACGGTGGAGGATGTGAAGGAGTTTTACAACAAGTATTATACGCCGAGTAACGCGACATTGGTACTGGCCGGAGATTTTGACAAGGCACAGGCCAAAGAGTTGATTCAGAAATATTTTGGTGAGATTCCGGCACGTCCGAAGCCAGAGACTCCGAAGGTACAGAACATTACGTTGGATTCGACCAAACGGATTTCGTATGAGGATCCGTTCTGCAATGCACCGATGATTGTTTTGGGGTATCCGTCCGTGGAGATGTACAATGAGGATGGTTATGCGTTGGATTTCTTGTGCAATCTGTTGGCTGGAGACAAGAAATCGCCGGTTTACAAGGTGTTGGTTGAGGAGCGCAAATTGGTTCCGAATGTCTATATGGCGAACAGTCAGTTAGAGATTGCCGGTATGATCCGTTTGATTGCGACCACCTTCCCTGGGGTGAATCTGAATGATGTCTATGAGGGGTATCAGGAGGCTTTGGCCCGTTTTGAGAAGGAGGGCATTGATCCCAAAGATCTCGAACGCTACAAGACGATGGAGGAGACCCGACTCTACAACAACTTTGTTTCGAATCTGGACAAAGCCCAGAACATGGCGTTGAACAACATCTTTGGTGGTGCTCCGGATCGGTCGCTGAAGGAGTTGGCAAAATATCAGGCTGTGACTCCCGAGGATGTGATGCGGGTTTACAACAAATATATTAAAGGGAAACCCTATCTGGGGTTGAGTATTGTACCGACAGGGGAGTCTGCTTTGGTGCTGACCGGTTCGGTACCGGCGGTTGTGGATCAGGAGTCGATCGAAGAGCAGGAGCTCAACTCGCAGGGTGGAGCGATTGTTGATGATCCGTATGAACGTACTCCGTCGTCGTTTGATCGCAGTGTTGAGCCGGCTTTGTTGTCGAATACGCCGGAGTTGAATCTGCCGAAGATTTGGAACGATTCGCTCAGCAACGGCATGAAGGTCAGTGGACTGGTTTATGACGAACTGCCGTTGGTCAACTTCACGATCGAGTTGAGCCATGGTTTGCTGACTGACACGCCAGAGAAGGCTGGTTTGGCATCGCTGACGGCCAATATGCTCAACGAGGGTACGGCCTCCAAGACGCCTGCCGAACTGGAAGAGGCCATTGGTCAACTTGGAGCGCAGCTTTCGTTCCAGTCGGGTATCGAGAGTATGGTTTTGTCGGGTAGCTGCCTGAAGAAGAACTATTCGCAGGTAATGGCGCTGGTGGAGGAGATGTTGTTGCATCCGCGTTGGGATACGGCTGCATTTGCTCAGGTGAAGAGCCGTATGCTCGACGATATGCGCTATAATATGACCCAGCCCGATATGATTGCTCAGCTCTATTTCCGTCGTCTGGTCTTTGGGTCGTCGTCGATTTTGAGCTTTGCTGCGGACGGGACCGAACAGACGCTTTCGGCTTTGACGTTGGACGATGTGAAGAATTACTATGAGACCCACTTGTCGCCTTCGGTGGCCAAGATGAGTTTTGTCGGTGGCTTGAATCAGAAAGAGGTGGTTGCTTCGTTGGCTTCGTTGGAGAAGAACTGGAAAGCCAAGGAGGTGAAGAATCTCTCTACCGAGTATCTTGCTCCTGTGGCGTGGAAACCGGAGAGCAAGGTCTATTTCATTGACTATCCTGGAGCACGTCAGTCATACATTTTGATTGGGAAACCGGCCATGTCGATCAAGGCTCCTGATGCCTATCCGGCAGTGGTGGTTAATGATAGGTTGGGTGCAAGCTCCAAAGGGTTGCTGTTTGACATTCTTCGCCTGAAACATGGTTATACTTATGGGGCCTATTCGAACTTTGCACAGGGGCTGTACAACAACTATTTTGCTGCTCGTTCGAGTGTTCAGGCGACGGTGACCAAAGAGTCGTTAGCTCTGTTCCGCGATATTTTGTCGGGTTATGGTAGCCTCTATTCGCAGGAGGATCTGGATCAGACCCGTACGACTCTATTGCGAACGATGTACGGTTCGTTTGAGACGCCTAAGGCTTTGTTGGGCATGTTGCGGACGATCGATGCTTACGATCTTCCGGAGGATTATTTGATGCAGCGTGTTCAGACCCTGAAAGCGATGACGCTGGATCAAGCCAAGGAGGTCATTGCCAAAGATTTGAACTTTGGCGAGATGGTCATTGTGGTTGTCGGTGATGCGAAGAGCCAGTTGGCGGGTGTAAAATCCCTCAATTTGGGGAAAGTTGAGTTGGTACAAAGCCAGGCGACCAAGTAGCAACGTCTATTTGCATCGGGGTGCTTGTTGAGGCACGTTACTCTTCATGACGTAAGAACGATGCTGAGATATTTTGAAGGGGAGCGGATCGGAAGGTCCGCTCCCCTTTTTATTTGTGGTTGGAAGGGGAAGATGACACAGCCATATTTTTATTCTTGTTCTTGTCCTTGTTCTTGTCCTTGTCCTTGTCCTTGTCCTCATTCTTACTCTTACTCTTACTCTTACTCTTACTCTTACTCTTACTCTTACTCTTACTCTTACCCTTACCCTTACCGCACTCTTCGGGCAAGGGGGCTTGGTTGTACATTTTATGGATTAGGGGACATATTGTGTAGGCAATTTAGAGGGTGGAAGGTGATGGTTGGGAGGGCATGAACTTGTGTTTGCTTTTTACATAGTGTCGCTTCACGTGTAGCATGCCATCGTTTTATTGATCAATGAAAAACTTTTGCCGGTTTTATTTTTATGCCTCTCGTGTTTAGAGGTCCAACAGATTGCCTTCCCGAAAATCTTATACCATGTCGTGGGTTGTGCTTTGCAGGATGGGCTGACCGTTGGTCGAGCACTGCCTCATTCCAAAGTTTTATTGCCAAAGATTCGCACGGTCACAATCTCAATAAAGGCCCAAAATAGAGAGTCCTGCGATTCATACGAATCGCAGGACTCTTTTCGAATAGTTTGCTATTATCGTAGGAACGGCCAGGACGGGATTATCTGGTGGTGTCGATCTCGCCGATAATGCGACGGATCGAGGCATTACGTGCAGCGGTATCGATGGGTGCTGGCAGTGCAGTGGAGTCGGTCTCCACCTCGATCAATCCACGGCCGGCCATCAACGGTTTGATATCGGGCTCGTGACCACGGAATTTTTTGTAAAGCTCCATACCGGGCTCGCTGCCACCGCGTTCCAGAATGTTTTTGCGGTACGATTCAGCAGTCGGGCGATCGAAGATGTCGCCGCTCTCAACAAAGGCCTGGTAGGCATCTTTATCCAATACTTCGGCCCAGATGTAGCTGTAATAACCGGCTGCATACCCGCCACCGAAGATGTGTGCGAAGTAGGGGAAACGGTAGCGTGGTTCAATTTGCGGAATCAATCCCCGTTTTTCGTTGAGCATCTGCTTTTCAAAACGGTTCAGGTCGATCGGTTTATATTCGGTAATGGTGTGGATGTCCAGGTCGGAAAGTGACGCAGCCAGCAGCTCGGTGGTGGTAAAGCCTTGATTGAATAGTGAGCTGCGGCGGATCTTCTCGATCAAATCTTCCGGCATGGGGGCTCCGTTCTGGTAGTGTTTGGCGTACATGCGTAACATGGCCGGTTCGAATGCCCAGTTCTCCATGATCTGTGAAGGCAGCTCGACGAAATCCTGCTCAACGCCAGCCAGCCCGGTGTATTTGACTTGCGAGAAGAGGCTGTGCAGTGCGTGACCAAACTCGTGGAAGAGAGTCTCGGCGTCGTCGAGATTGAGCAGAGCCACGCCGTTTTTGGTTGCCGGACGGCTGACATTGGCCACAATTGTAACCACTGGAGCGACCCGTTTCCCGTTCTCGTAATGGGCATCGCGATAAGTTCCGCACCAAGCACCGCCCTGTTTGCCGGGACGTGGATAGAAGTCGAAATAGAGAATGCCCAGATGGCTGTTATCCTTGTCGAGCACTTCATAGGCAACGCATTCGGGGTGATACACCGGAACGGATACCGGACGGAAGGTGATTCCCCACAGCCGGTTGCTGAGTTGGAATATGCCTTGTAATACATTGCTCAGCGAGAGGTAGGGGCGCAACTCCTCTTCGTTGAGGTCATATTTCTGTTTGCGCACCTTTTCCGCGTAGTACCACCAGTCCCACGATTCGAAGCTGTCGTCACCTGTTTCGGCCTTTTTGATGGCTTTCATCTCTTCGAGCTCTTTCTTGGCCAATTCGAGCGAGGGTTTCCACAGCTGATCGAGCAGTGCGTAAGCATTTTCTGGGGTTTTGGCCATCTCTTCGTCCAGAGCGAAGGCGGCGTAGGAGGGATAACCCAATAGTTTTGCCTTGTCGAGGCGCAGTTTGACAATTTGATTAATGATTTCGCGGTTGTCAGAGCTGTCCCCGTGGCTGCAACGCTCGAGGTAGGCTTTGTACATTTTTTTACGCAGATCACGATTATCAGCGTAGGTGAGGAAGGGGATCAGACTCGGTTTACTGAGGGTGAAGATCCATACGCCCTCCTTTTTGCGGTTCAGGGCTTCGGTGTTGGCGGCCGTTTGGATCGACGAGGGCAGACCTTTCAGATCGTTCGGATTATCGATCACTAAGGTAAAGGCGTTGTTGTCGGCCAGCAGGTTGTTGTTGAACTGTACGCCGAGCGTTGAGAGCTGTTCGTTCATCTGTTTGAGCTCTTTTTTCTGTTCTGGGGTCAGCAGCGCTCCGGCCCGAACAAAACGGTCGTAGATCAGTTCGGTCAGCCGTTTTTGTTGCGGATCGGTGAGCTGGTCCCGTTGGTCGTAAACCGCTTTGACCTTGTTGAACAGACGGTCGTTCAGATAGATATTGTCGAAATGTGCTGAAACCATCGGTGAGAGCTCCATGTCCAACTCCTGCATTTGGGCGTTGCTTTCGGCGGCATTCAGCAGCGAAAAGGTTGTGTAGGCGTTGGTCAGGATCTGCCCGCTGCGGTCCAGTGCCTCGATCACGTTGGCGAAAGAGGGGATTTCGGTGTTGCTAACGATCGAATCGATTTGGGCGTTGTGTTGTCGAATACCCTCTTCGATAGCGGGTTTAAAGTGTTCGGTTTTGATCCGGTCGAAAGGGGGAACTCCAAAGGGGGTCTCCCAGGCTTCGAGCAGCGGATTGGCAGTTTGGGATCTGTTTTTGCATCCGGTAAAAATGACCATGGCCGTAGCGATTAGGATCAGTGCGGATAATTTTTTCATGTTGTCTGAGAAATTGTCGTGTAAGTACAGCTTGTTGTTGTATCTTTGCAGTGCAAATTTTCGCTGATAAAATTAGATAAAATCCTCGGCCCATGCAACTTTTCTATGCGCCGGACCTCGATACGGATACCGGTACATATCTTTTTTCGGAAGAGGAGTCCAAACATTGTGTACGGGTTTTACGGTTGACGGAGGGTGATTCGCTCCATTTGACCGATGGACGTGGCTTGTTGTGTCGGGCCGAGATTGTTGAGGCCTCGCTCAAACACTGCCGCGTGGAGATCCGTGAACGTTGGTCCGAATACGGTCGCCGCAGTTATGAGTTGGTGATGGCGGTTGCGCCCACCAAAAACAGCGATCGTTTCGAATGGTTTGTCGAGAAGGCGACGGAGATCGGTATTGATCGGATCGTGCCGTTGTTGACCGATCGTTGTGAGCGGCGGGTGCTCAAAACCGACCGTCTCGAAAAGGTGGCCACGAGTGCCATGAAACAATCCCTGAAGGCTTATCATCCTGTGATCGATGCGCTGACTCCGTTTCGGGAGTTGGTAGCTCAGCCTTTTGATGGTGTGAAACTGATTGCCCATTGTGAAGAGAATATGCCACGCCGGTATATCGGCAAACTGGTTCCGGCGGCGAGTCGGACGATGGTGCTGATTGGTCCGGAGGGGGATTTTTCGCCCGAAGAGATCGCCTTGGCACACCAATACGGCTTTGAGGATGTCTCGCTGGGCCACAGCCGTCTGCGGACCGAAACGGCTGCTGTTACGGCGGTGGCGGATGTAGCCTTTATCAATGAATCCACCCTGAACAACTGATAAACGATGTTCGTTGAATTTGTCATTGCTTTGATGCTGTTATCGTTGGCGGTATTTGTCGTGCCGTTGGCGTACAAATGGTTGACCACGCTGTGTGTTGTGTCGCTGGGCGTGGTATCGGCACTGTGGGTCGCCATCGATGTCTTTGCCCATAACGGTGAGCGCTTTTATGATAGCGGGTACAACGTAGTTTTCGGATTGCAGTACGGTATGAGTGATCCGCTCTCGGCCTTTTTTATGGTGATGCTGTCGATTGCCGCCGTATCGGTGATGATCTATGCGCGGGGATACCTGAAGCCCTATCTCGAACACAAATCGCCAGCACAGATTTCGTTGCACTACTACTGCTTGAGCGTGTTGTACCTCTCGATGCTGTTGGTGGTCACCTTACGGGATGCTTTCGGGTTCCTGTTCGCCTGGGAGGTGATGACGCTCTCCTCATTTGTGTTGATTCTGTTCGATGCCGAACGCCAGGAGGTGCGCCGGGCCGCATTGAGCTACCTGTTGCTGATGCACATCGGTTTCCTGTTTCTGCTGGTCGCTTTTGTTGTGCTGTCGGCTAACGGACTGCCGGCCACCTTTGATTCTATTGCCCGTTTCGGCGCCCAGGGCGGTAATGTTGTTTTGTTGTTCGTGCTGTTCCTGATCGGATTCGGCATGAAAGCGGGTATCTTCCCGCTGCACGTGTGGCTTCCCGAGGCGCATCCGGCTGCTCCGGCCCACATTTCGGCTTTCATGTCGGGCGTGATGATCAAAACCGGCGTCTATGGCGTGATGCGTGTGCTCTCGTTGATCGATTCAAACTTGATGACCATCGGCCTGATTCTGCTGGGGGTAGGAGCGGTAACCGGTCTGTGGGGTGTCATTTTGGCTGCCCTGCAAAACGATGTGAAGAAATTGTTGGCCTATTCCAGCATCGAAAATATCGGAATTATCTTTATTGGGTTGGGAACGGCTCTGTTGGGAAGAGCTTGTGGCAGCTCGACCATCTATTTGGCCGGCATGGCCGGAGCCTTGCTGCATACGTTGAACCACTCCTTTTTCAAATCTCTGCTCTTCATGGGTGCGGGCAATATCTATTCGGCCACCCACACGACATCGCTTGACAAATTGGGCGGTCTGGGCAAAAAGATGCCTATCACGGCCGTACTCTTTTTAATCGGTATGTTGGCGATCTGTGCACTGCCTCCGTTCAATGGTTTCGTTTCGGAATTCTTGATCTATCGGGGACTGTTGCAGGGTGTGGCTGCTAATGGTTCGGTCACCATTGTGGCGTTGGTTGGCATACTTTTCCTGGCACTGATTGGCGGGTTGGTTGTCATGGCCTTCACCAAACTCTATGGCGTGGTCTTCTCCGGAATGCCCCGTGCCGAGGAGGCCGATCATGCTCGTGAAGTCTCTTTGCCGATGTTGATCGCAATGGCACTGCCTTTGGCCGGGATTCTGATTGTTGGGATCGTGCCGATATTTGCTTTGCGCTGGGTGAGCGGTTTGGCTGTGGGGCTCTCCAATGGTTTTGGAGCGTTGGCACCGGCCGTTGGCGTATCACCAACATTGGGTGAGATGTTCCTTTCGGGCTGCTTCGGTCCGCTGAGTTTTGGCGTGGGGCTATTGGTCGTATTTGTTGTTGTGCTGTGGATGGTTCGGCGACAGATTCTCAAAGGACGTCCCGAAACCGCATCGCCAACCTGGAACTGCGGCTTCACGGCGGTCACTTCACATATGCAGTACAGCGGTGAATCGTTCAGTGAAGGGCTTGGACGAATATCGGAGCGGATGATCAGCAACCGATTGGATCCGGCCCGTATCGGTACCGATGAAATTTTCCCTACCGAACACAATTTCGATGTCCGCCACAAAGACCGGCTCGATTCACTGTTTGCCCAATGGTGGAGTTATTTGTTGCGACGGATCAATGCCAGATTGGTGATTTTCCGTACGGCACGTATCGACCATTATGTGCTGTATGCCTTGTTGTTCCTGGCTTTGATCTTTGTGTTGACAGCTTTGAACCTGATATAAATCCGAGAGAGGGTAACTATTGTTTTGCCTTCAGGTAAGGGAGGAGAGTTACTCTCGTTAATGATGCTTGAATAAAAATATGAGTTTGATATTAAGCCTGTTTGTTGCTTTGATGCTACCCGGAGTGGTGGTTCGGACACGAGCCCTGCTCAGCGGTCGCAAAGGAGCTCCCTTTTTTCAGCATATCACGCGGTTGGGAGTCCTGATGCACAAAACGCCCATATACAGTCCTACAACCGGATTGGTGTTTCGCTTGGCGCCTGTAGTCTATTTGGCTTCGACTTTAGTGGCCTTGTTGTTGGTTCCTGTGGGGGACTTTCGGGCGGTGATCTCGTTTAACGGCGATGTGGTGCTTTTTTGTTACCTGTTGGCCTTGGGTCGGGTCATGTTGATTTTGGCCGCTATGGAGACTGGTAGCAGTATTGATGGTATGGGGGCCAGTCGTGAAGCCCTTTACGGTGCACTGCTCGAGCCGGCACTCTTCTTGGTAGTGGGCACTCTGGCGCTGGTTTCGGGAACCCTCTCGTTTTCACAGGTGTTTGCCGGTGTCAGCGGTGGAACAACCGAAATGGTGGTGGCTATGGTGTTGTTGATGTACGCTCTGTTCAAGGCCCTGTTGGTTGAGGCCGGACGTATTCCGGTGGATGATCCCCGCACGCACCTTGAATTGACGATGATCCACGAAGCTATGGTCTTGGATTATAGTGGATTCGATATGGCACTGATTACGTTGGCCGGCTGGATCAAAACGGGGCTGTTGGCTGTTTTGGCAGCTTCGGCATTGGTGTCGGTGCTTTGGTGGGATACGCTGTTGGTGGTTGTAGTGGCTTTGGTGGTCGGTGTTGCTATCGGCGTTGTTGAGTCTCTATTGGCCCGCAGCCGAATGGCCCGCAATACCACCTACATCGTGACGATTTTGGCTGTCGCACTCGTGGCGTTCGTCATTGGTTACCTGTTGTTGAATCATGTAGAGATCGGATAAATCATGTTGTTGGCACTGATTATATTGTATGTGGTGACGCTGCTCTATCTGTCGATTGTCGAGCGGTTCCGTCATTACGCAGCATTGGTAGGATTGCAGGGGTGGCTCTTGTTGGGCGTGGCGCTGTTCCGCCTCCATACGATCGACTGGCCCGAATTGATCTTTATTCTGGCTGAAACGTTGGTTTTTAAGGCAATTATTGTGCCGGTACTGTTGACCAGCATTATCCGTCGAACCGGTATAGACCGCGTACATGTCGCTTCGGTGGCTACGTTTAACCAGCTGTTGCTGTCGTTGTTGGCGTTGTTGTGCAGTATCGTGATCACCTATTGCCTGGCAGATACGCAGATCGATCGGGTCTTTTTTGGAGTGGCTCTCTATGGGTTGTTGAGTGGAATGCTGTTGATTGTCAATCATAAGCGAATTTTCTCCCATTTGGTCGGCTTCTTGGTGATCGAAAATGGAGTCTTCCTCTTTTCGATGGCGATCGGTGTGGAGATGCCCTATCTGATCAACATTGCCATTCTGCTCGATATTTTGATGAGTGTGCTGATGCTGGGGCTGTTTGTGGGCAAGATCGGACAGCGGCTGCACGATTTCAACTCCGATTCATTAACCTCGATCAAGGATTGATGCCATGATGATACTTCTGTTTTTCCTGTTGTCGATCGTGATTGCCGGTGTGGTGGCGACGGTCAAGAGCCGTCAGGCAGCCCATTGGACGGCAGCCTGTTATTATGGCGTACAGATCCTGTTTGCAGCCTTTGTCATAGGGTGGGGAATTGGCCGGACCGAATTGCAGTTTTTTACCTTTGACCTGCTGGGAGCGATATTTTTCGTGCTGATGTCGGTAATCTCGGCGGTGGCTTATGTACAAAGTAACTATTATCTCGATAGTGAGTCGTTGCGCCAGTACAAGCTCTACAACATCTCGTTGATGTTGTTGTGTACCTCGGCGACCGGAGTCTATTTCGCCAACAATGTGGCGGTGACCTGGATCTTTCTGGAAGCGACAACACTCTGTACGGCCGGATTGGTCTATCACCGTCGGAATCGCCGCAGCCTTGAGGCGACCTGGAAATATGTGTTTGTCTGTTCGCTGGGGATTGCTGTGGCTTATTTGGGCATCTTGTTGCTCAGTACGGTGACTTCAGGGGGCGAGCTCTCCTATGAAAATCTTGTGCGGACGGTGGCTTCGGGAAATCCGCTCTACCTGAAGATTGCTTTCCTGTTTATCTTGGTCGGGTACAGTTGCAAAATGGAGATCTTTCCACTCTATACGATTGATGTCGATGCAAACTTCGCTGCACCTGCTCCAGCCTCGGCCGTCATCTCGACTGTACTGGTCAATGCCGGCTTTGTCGCCTTTTTCCGAGTGTATGAGGTGGCAGTAGTATCGCCGGTTTACGAGTGGTTCAAGCATGTACTGATCCTTGCCGGATTGATCTCGCTGTTGATTGCTGCGGTCTATTTGCGACGGACCAACCACTACAAGCGTTTCTGGGCCTATTCGACTGTCGAATGTATGGGTGTAGCCGTTGTGGCGCTTGGTGTGGGCGGTGCAGCTATCTTTGCGGCCGTATTGCAGGTCATCACCCATGCCCTGATCAAATCGGGCGTTTTTGTTCTGATGGGGCAGGTCGGTAAAATATATGGCAGTTATCGGATGAACCGTATCGGTGGCTACATCCGGGTGCATCGTACCGGAGCCATTGCGCTGTTGTTGGGTGGGGTTTCTCTGTTGGCATTTCCACCTTCAGCCCTCTTTATCTCCGAGATGATCATTCTGCGGCAGATTGTGCAGATGGGACAGTGGTGGTTGCTGGTGGTTTTGGCGTTGTTGCTCTGCTTTGTGATGTACAACCTCTGTTCGCGTGTGCTGCAACTCTGCTTTAAACCGGTGGGAACCGCCCTCCAGGCACCTCGGTTGCATCGCAGCGTAACGTGGTGTGGGTTGGGATTGATTTTGGTCGCTTCGGTATTGGGCATCGTTCAGCCTCCCTTTTTGATAGAGATTATTCACGCTGTAACAGCTTTTTAAGTTTCGAATGGATAAGTGGTTCAAAATATCCGGTTGGCAGGGGAGTGTTCCGCAAGAGGAGATTCCTGTATTGCCGTATGCGGATTTCTTTCAGCAGCTTTGTCGGGCCTTGGAGCGGGAGAGTCGCCATATTGCCTCCTATTTCGGAGTGCCTGAATCGGATGCGCTGCGACTCTACTGCTTGGTGTTGGAAGACGCTTCGGGAGAGGTGATGATCGCCTCCTGTCTTCTTGAAGGATACGGGAAAGACAAAGTGTCCCGAACTGCAGATAGTCAGGATAAACAGGAGCTGATTCCGTCGTTGACAGCACGTTACCCAGCTGCTCATCCTTTTGAGCGAGAGCTCATCGAGCAGTTCGGAGTACAGTATGCCGACCATCCGTGGGCAAAACCGTTGCGTTTTGCGCATGATCGAGCCGATCGGTCGAAGCAGTTGAATAACTACCCCTTCTATTCGATTCGTGGCGAAGCGTTGCATGAGGTGAACGTAGGACCGATTCATGCAGGGATCATTGAACCGGGCTGCTTCCGTTTTATCTGCAACGGTGAACAGATCATCCACTTGGAGATCGTATTGGGCTTCCAGCATCGAGGGGTCGAGCGGCTGATCCGCGAGACGCCGAATCTATTGCGTCAATCGCTGTTGTGTGAAGGAGTCGCCGGAGATAGCGCCGCAGCTCATGGAATGGCTTATGCCGGCGTGGTAGAGTCGCTCCATGCGGCGACAGGAGCCGAACCAGTCGGAATTCGTTTGGAGCTCGAACGAACGATCGCCTTGGAGATGGAGCGTATCGCTCTGCATCTGGCCGATACGGGAGCTTTGTGCATGGACATTGGGTTTCAGTTGGGGCAGGTGTCGTGCGAAGCTCTGCGGACCATCGTCATCAATACGACGCAGCGTTGGTGCGGCAACCGTTTTGCCAAGGGGTTGGTTCGGTGTGGTGGAACTCACTATCCGTTGACTTCGGAGATAGCGGCACTGATACGTAAAAACCTCGATGAGGTTGAGCGCCGTTATGCGGAGGTGGTCTATGCATTGGAGAACAGTTCGTCCGTGTTGGCCCGATTCGAAGATTGCGGCGTGGTGACGCGAGCTCAGGCGCATCGGATCGGTGCTGTGGGGATGGCAGCCCGTGCATCAGGCCTCGAACGGGACCTCAGACGTTCCCATACCGGTCATGTTTACGGCAGTTTGTTGGTACACGATCCGGTGGTAGAGACCTCCGGAGATGTGTATGCCCGTTTGAAGGTACGTATGCGTGAAGCGGTGCAGTCGATTGGACATGTCCGCACGATGCTCGACCTGCTCGACAGCCAAAGTCGTGTCAGTTGTCCGCCCGATTATGGCATGAAGTTGGCTGCCGATAGCTTGGCCTTTTCACTGGTCGAAGGGTGGCGTGGTGAGATCTGTCACGTGGCCTTGACCGATCCGGAGGGCCACGTAAAGGCGTATAAAATTGTCGATCCATCGGTACATAACTGGACCGCTTTGGCGCTTTCGGTGCGGGGAATCGGCATTTCAGATTTTCCGATTTGTAACAAGAGTTTCAACCTCTCCTATTGCGGCCACGATTTGTAGTGTGCAGGGGAGAACGAAATCCATAAATAGTTGTCATGGTGTTATCCAAAATCAAGGTATTGCGAAGTCATGGTCGGCAGTATATTCCCGACCTGAAGGCGGCCGAGTTACCCGAAACGTTTCGTGGACGGCCGGAGATTGCGCCTGGCGTGTCGGAAGCTGTTGCGGCAGCGTTGGAGCAGTTGTGTCCGACCCAAGCGATTACGGCGGCACCTCTAACCATTCGACTCGATCGTTGTCTGTTTTGTAACGAGTGTGCGAAACGTTATCCGCAGGCGATTCGGTTTACACCGGATTATTGTTTGGCTACGAATGATCTTGAACGACTCCGTATCGATGAGCACTCTCCAAGTGCCATTACGTTGGATGAAAGTCGGGTTCGCAGCGAGATTCGCCGTTGTTTTGGCCGGTCGTTGCGGCTTCGTGAGGTTTCGGCCGGAGGGGATAATTCGACCGAGATGGAGCTCAATGCAACGCTGAATGTCAATTTTGATTTTGCCCGATACGGTATTGAGTTTACCGCATCCCCCCGACATGCCGATGGCATGGTGATCACCGGGCCGATTACAGAAAATATGGCGGTGCCTTTGGAGTTGGCTTATAATTCGATAGCTTCACCCAAATTGTTGATTTTGGCCGGTACGGATGCGCTTTCGGGAGGTCTGTTTGCCGATTCGCCGGCACTGAATCGCAGCTTTTTGGAGCGGTTTACACCGGATCTTTACGTGCCGGGCAATCCGGTACATCCGTTGACCTTTATTCATGGAGTGATGGCCCTGTTGGGTCGGTATCATAAATAGACAGCACATGCGAGAATCGTTCTCTCTTTTTTATTCGTTTTTCAAGATAGGCCTGTTTACTTTCGGAGGCGGTTATGCGATGATTCCGTTGGTACAGCGTGAGGTGGTTCGCAAAGGGTGGATTCGTGAAGATCAATTTCTCGAACTGCTGACTTTGGCTCAAACGGCACCTGGCCCGCTGGCTCTCAATACTGCGGTATTTGTCGGCTATCGGGTCAAAGGGTATCGGGGCGTTGCGCTGTCGGTATTCGGGATTATTCTTCCCTCGTTTGTGATTATTCTGATCATCGCCATCTATCTGCATTCGTTTCGCGATAACCATGTGGTAGCAGCGGTGTTTAAGGGGATCCGTCCGGCAGTAGTTGCGCTGATGTTGGCACCGGTGTTCGGCTTCTCGAAGGGATTGGGCTGGAAGCGTGGCGTATTGGCTGTCGTTGCTGCTTTTATGGTGTGGTATTTCTCCATCTCGCCGGTCTATATCATTATTTTAGGAGCATTGGGAGGAATCGCCTGGGGTTGGTGGCGATTGCGTCGAACATTGGACAAAACGGACAGCCAATCGACCGAGTCTGGTTCGGTGCAAGAGGCGGATGCGGCGCAACCGGTATCCCCTGCCGATGCAACGACACCATCGATCAAGTGTCCTGCTGTTCCATCCGATAAAACCTCATCAAAGACAGATTGTTAAACGTTGATTGATCCGTAAGCCATGATATATCTTCAACTGCTATATTCTTATTTAAAGATCGGATTTTTCGGTTTTGGGGGTGGTTACGCGATGTTGGCGTTGATCCAGAACGAAATTGTGGTTCGTCACCATTGGTTGACCAACAGTGAATTGACCGACATCATCGCCATTTCACAGATGACCCCTGGCCCCATTGCGATTAATAGTGCTACTTATGTGGGGTACACGGTTACCGGCAATATTTGGGGCTCCTTGTTGGCTACGTTTGCGGTGTGTCTGCCTTCGTTGACCATCATGCTGTTGATCACCAAATTTTACATGAAGTTGCACAACAACCATTACGTGCAGGATGCCATGTACGGTATGTTGCCGATGGTGGTGGCGATGATTTTGGCGGCGACGTTGTTGCTGCTTACCCCAGATACGTTTATCGATGGGTACAGTTGGGCCATTATGGCTGTGGCATTTATCGCATCCGTGAAGAAGATGAGTCCCATTTTGGTGATCTGCCTGGCGGGTGTGGCCGGTTATCTGATTTACGGTTTGTAAGTTTTAGTTGGAGAGGCGATCTTTTCCCAGAGACGAATCTGAAATATGGCCTCTGTACAAAGAGGCTAAGAATTATAGGAGGGACCTGTTTGCTGTGCTTAATAGCAATACGGTTTAGCCGTCTCTGAATTTTGAACCTAAAGACGATTGATCCAAGGATTTTTAGTGTGAATTTTTCTAATTATAGATAGTGTGAAAATAAAAGCTCCGAAGACCTTATACCTTCGGAGCTTTTATTATTTAGTAAGCTTTGGAGCAAAAAATTATCTGTGTTTATGCTATCTGCTTATGTGTGCAGTGCGTTTATTGTAACATACGACTTGCAGGGCAGGAGCGTGTCAGATCTATTCGTGCAGGCTCAATTAATGTTGGGTGTCGGTTCACGATAGCCGGCCCGGCATGGACTCGGGCTAATTGAGCGTGCGGATCGCCTCTTGTACCGTATTGTCGATGCCTTGCAACTCGTAGTAGAAGGCGTTGTCCTCCAATGGTGTATTGCGGCCCACATAAGCTTTGATCTGCGCCAGAATAATCGCTTTGGACTTGGCAATCTGTGCCGCTTTGGGAGCAACACCAGCTCGTGCTGCATATTGGATGAACTCCTGCAACAGGTTGGGATCCTTATCAAAGAAGGCTTGCAGTTCCGGTAGGGTAGTGATCTTGTTGAGCTCTTTGCGGTGACGATCGGCATATTCGATCGTGAAACGATACAGAATGTTCCGCCCGGTCACTTCACGCAAATAGGGGGTAATGTCGGAGGTATCGGCCGGAACAAATTTGTCTGGCATAATGCCGCCTCCACCATATACTGTGCGGCCTCCTACGGTCTGGAACTTAAGACTGTCGGCAAAATGGATGCTGTCAGCCGAGAACATCTCGTCGTGTTCAAAGCGGTTGAGCAGGTCGTTGTTGTAGGCTTCACGTCCTTTGTCGTAGGGCTTTTGGATCGAGCGGCCCGAAGGGGTGTAGTAGCGGGCAATGGTCAATCGAACGGCCGACCCGTCCGAGAAGGGAATCTGCTCTTGAACCAGCCCCTTACCAAAGGTGCGGCGGCCGATGATGGTACCCCGGTCGTTGTCTTGCAGGGCACCGGCCAAAATTTCGCTGGATGAGGCGCTGCTCTCATCGACCAGCACCGCCAATTCCAAATCCTGATATTTCCCTTTACCGTTGCTGTATTGGTGTTGTTGCAGTCCGCCACGCTCTTCGGTATAGACGATCATTCGGTTGGCTGGCAGAAACTCATTGGCAATGGCAATTGCCTGATCAAGGAATCCTCCGGGATTTCCGCGGAGATCGAGGATCAGTTTTTTCATGCCTTGGCTCTGGAGCAGCGAGATGGCGTTCATCAATTCGCGGTATGCCGTGCGGGAGAACTGTGCGAAGACAATGTAACCGGTTTCCGGGGTAATCATGTAGGCTGCATTGATGCAGTGGATGGGAATGACTCCGCGGGTTACGGTGATCGGAACCAGTTCGTTGACGCCGATGCGTTGAATGCCCAATTTGACTTTGCTTCCACGCGGGCCACGCAGTCGTTTCATCACCTCGTCCTGTGACATTTTGACACCGGCCACTACCGTATCGTTGATTTTGATGATGCGGTCACCTCCCAACACGCCGGCTTTTGCGCTGGGGCCGGCATTGATCACATTCAGTACGATAACCGTATCGGTCGCCATGTTGAACATTACACCGATACCGTCAAATTCGCCGTCGAGTGATTCGTTCATGGCGGCCATATCTTTGGCTGGAACATAGACCGAGTGGGGATCGAGTTCATCGAGAATCAGCGGAATTGCCTTTTCGGTGATGGAGTCGAGCGAGACGGTATCCACATAGCGATTGGCAATCAGGGACATTAACATGTCGATTTTGCCGCCTCCAGGAACGGCAAAGTTACCTCGCCTGGGGAGGGGCGAGACGTTTTTGAAGACCAGTCCGCCAAGCAGAATGCCAATGACTAAGGATACTGCTACCACCATGGGCAGCATGACCGTGAATTTATTGTTTTTGTACATGGGTTGTGTCGATTGTAGGATTTTGTGGGGTGAATGGTTAACGTACTTTAGTACGGGCGACTAAAGGACCCTGTTGGGAGCACGGTGTTCCGCGGTGCACATTAGAGCGGGTGCTCGGTGAAGCCGCAACAAGATACATCCCATTCATACCTGAACATTATTTGTTTTTGAAGGTGTAGGCCAGTCCGATTCCCAGTTTATAGTTTAGCTGTAACCATTGTCGTTGTTCCGGGGTACGGGCGGCTTCATCATAGACGGCCGAGCAGAAGGCTTCGGCGGTGAGGAATTTATAGATTTTGAAGCTAAGTGTATTTTTCCAGTTGATATATGCGTTTCGATTGCTGTTGTAGTTCGAGAAGGCGTAAAAGTAGGTTCGATACGAGATTTTGTCTTTGCAGAAGCTCTTTTCGAAATCGATTTGCAGGGCGGCACCGATGGCTCCGGTACTTTTTTCTCCGGGTTTGACGCCGTAGGCTCCCTGGTTGGAGAGGACCGTATCCAAGACGAACGTTACACTACCCGAGACGGGCATGATGTTGATGGTCAGCGGAACTTTTTTGTTGCGGTAGATAAAACCGAGTGCGGGAGCGATGGTTCCCGGTGCCATAAAGTTCGAAACGAGGGTATTATCGGTTCGTGACTTGTAACCTTTGCTGAATTGGCTACGGTATTGGAAGGTAGCGGCGTAGGACCAGTTTTTGTTCATCTCCCACGAGCTGCTGATATTGAAGACGAAAGCATCTTCGTTTTTGAAGTTTTCTTTATTGATTCGGTTGATACCGTAGCGGGCATCGAACGTGGTTTGCAGGTTGAATTTGTTTTTGACGTATTGGTGTGAAAAGTAGAAGGCGAGTGAGGTCGAGAAGACGTTATCACCGCCGGCATACCAGTTGGTGAAACCGGTTTGGTTGAACATGGCCGAGGCGTTGATTTGGACGGTATTACGCTCATGTCGGATAGCCCGTCGTTCGGTTTTGTGTCGGGCTCGGCTGTAGAAGTTGTTATCGAGAGCCGTGATTTTCCTTTTGGAAGAGTCTTCGGTAACTTTGATTTCGACCTGATCTGGGGTTACTTTCGAGATGGAAAATTGTGCGAAGGCACAGGGGGTTGCCCCGAATAGCACCACAAAGAGTAACAGCGTTTTGAATCGTCTCATGTCGGTATGGTTTGAACCTCACGCAAAGTTAATAATATTACGCAGCAGCCCCAAAAAAATATGATGAACTTTTATTGATGAACTTTTCGCCTGCAGTAACGTATGAGAACGGTGTAATGCGATTTGAGTAATGAAAATGTTTTGCGCGTGGGGAAGTTTTCTCTTTTGCGAAAAACTTGTTACTTTGTAGTCGATCGCTGCAGGACCGATCGGGTATCGATCCGTTGGGTGGAGATGAGCTACGAAGCAGACAAAAGGAGGGGCGATAGGTTCCTGTAATTTTGTTTGTGTGAGCTTGTTTTTCAACGGATTGGATCATGAAAGATTGGTTTGTATCTGGTGTGGTGATCGAAATAGTTAACGTGTAAAAAACGAGTTGGATCATGAAATATTTTGGAGCACATGTTAGTGCATCGGGAGGGGTAGAGAATGCCCCGTTGAATGCAGCCGCGATTGGCGCGAATGCTTTTGCGCTGTTTACGAAGAATCAACGTCAGTGGGTTTCGGCGCCGTTGACTCAGAAGTCGATCGAAGCCTTCAAGGCGAACTGTGCGGAGCATGGTTATACGCCTGCACAGATCCTGCCGCATGACAGTTATCTGATCAATTTGGGCAGTCCTGATCCGGAGGGGTTGGCCAAATCACGTGCAGCCTTTTTGGACGAGATGCAACGTTGTGAACAGTTGGGCTTGGACCGGCTCAATTTCCATCCGGGCAGCCATTTGGGCAAGATCAGTGTAGAGGCCTGTTTAGCGTTGGTGGCCGAGTCGATTAATTGGGCCCTGGAGCGGACGAGCGGTGTTACGGCTGTCATCGAGAATACGGCGGGACAGGGAACCAATGTAGGGTTTTCGTTTCACCATCTGCGGGCCATTATTGACCAGGTCAAAGATCAGAGTCGGGTAGGGGTATGTATTGATACCTGCCATGCCTACTCGGCTGGGTATGACCTTTCAACACCGGAGGCTTGTGAAAAGACTTTTGCTGAGTTTGACGAGGTGGTTGGATTCCGGTATTTGCGAGGAATGCACCTGAATGACGATTTGAAAGCGATGGGCAGTCGGGTCGATCGCCACGCCAGTTTGGGAGAGGGGACGCTTGGCATGACTGTTTTCGGATATGTTGCAGCCGATAAACGTTTTGATGGGATGCCGTTGATTTTGGAGACGCCGGACGAGAGTCGTTGGGCGGCAGAAATTCAGATGCTTCGTGATCTGACCCAATCACGCTAAAATTTTTATTGATCTTGTGAAAGGATTTACGCTATAATTGAATTTTTTTAGTGAAATGTTACACTGCCAAAAAAGGCCCGGATAATTATCCGGGCCTTTTTTGATACCAAGTTGGACCTGCAAGAAAAGAATATAGGTCTATTTTAGTCTATTTTTCATTGATCCAAACCTTCATGCGGCCGGGTTGACGGTTATCCCAGGTGTAATAGGGAATCAGACGAAGCGCTCCGGCCTCAGTCTCCGCAGTAATGGCAACAATACCACCCAGCAGTTCAGGTTTGTATTGTTCTATAAAAGAAGTTGAGGCTGTGATGGTGGCTGAATCATAGGTTTGTGGATTGTCGATCTCTTCAACACAATAGACCACAGGTCCACGTTGTACGGCTCGTTTTCCGAGATCTGCTTTGACCCGCGGATCAGCGGTAACAGCCTGGGTGGTCATCTCCAACGACAGTTCGATCTGATCACCCTGTTTCCAGGAGCGGTTGATGATGGCGTAACCCTTCTCGGTTTTGTGTTTATAGGGTTTTCCATTGACTTTGAGTGTGTAGTTCTTGCACCATTCGGGAATACGCAATCTCAGCTCTTTTTTGAGTTTGTTCGGCGTTTCGTCAACGGTCATTTTGATGTTGCCCTCCCAGGGGTAGAAAAAAGAAGGGTTAGAAATAAAATTCCTAACCCAAAAGTAATGTTTATATTGAATTGCAAAAATTTAGTACTGCTCTTTCTCGTTGGGGAAAGATCCGCTTTTGACGTCTGCCACATAGTTTTGTACGCCGGTCATCATCTGGGTGTAGAGATCCGCATAGCGGCGCAGAAAACGGGGCGAAAACTCGGTGGTTATACCCAACATGTCGTGAATGACCAGTACCTGACCATCCACACCGTTGCCGGCACCGATTCCAATCAAGGGAATTTTTAATTCTTGCGCCACTCGGGTACCCAAAGCGGCCGGTATTTTTTCGAGTACGATGCTGAAACAGCCCGCCTCTTCGAGCAGGTGGGCATCGTGGATCAGTTTATTGGCTTCTGCCTCCTCTTTGGCGCGTACGGTGTAGGTGCCGTATTTGTGGATGGATTGCGGGGTCAGCCCGAGATGACCCATCACCGGAATGCCGGCCGAAAGAATACGTTCGATAGATTCGAGCACCTCTTCGCCGCCTTCGAGTTTGATGGCGTCGGCTTCGGTCTCTTTCATGATCCGGATTGCGGAGGCAAGGGCCTCTTTGGAGTTTCCTTGATAGGTTCCGAAGGGCATGTCCACAACCACCAGAGCACGATTCACGGCACGTGTAACGCTGCGGGCATGATAGATCATCTGATCGAGGGTGATCGGCAGTGTAGTTTCGTAGCCGGCCATGACGTTGGCAGCGGAGTCTCCGACCAGAATGACATCGACACCTGCGCTGTCCACGATACGGGCCATTGAGTAGTCGTAAGCGGTCAGCATGGAGATTTTTTCTCCGCGGGCCTTCATTTCGGCGAGGCGGTAGGTGGTAACCACCCGGGTTTTGCTATCGGTTGACATGACGATCCAAAATTGGGCTTTTCAGCCTTACTAAGTTTTGATTGAGGGTTAATGTGTTACGGAGGTTCCGATCAGAAAGACCATCAGCTGATGGTTTGTTCGTGATGGGGACCTACTTGGACAAAGGTATGGTTATTATTTGGGAAACAAAACCATTTGGCGGAAAAACTCCCAGAGCACCACGCCGCCGGAGACCGATACGTTGAGGGAGTGTTTGGTTCCTTCTTGGGGAATCTCGATTGCACCGTCACAGAGATCGACGGCTGTTTGGGCGACGCCATCCACCTCGTTGCCGAAAATGAGGGCATATTTTTTTGTCTTTTCGACCTGGAAATTGGTCAATTGAGTGGCCCCTTCGACCTGTTCGATGACTAAGAGGGTGTATCCTTCGGCCCGAAGTTGGGTAAGGGCGTCGGTGGTCTGTTTTTGGTAGCTCCAGGGGACGGTCAGTTCGGCTCCGAGGGCAGTTTTATGAATCTCTTTACTGGGAGGAGTGGCTGTAATACCGCATAGCACAATACGTTCGATGGCAAAAGCATCGCAGGTTCGAAAGAATGAACCGACGTTGTTGAGGCTGCGGACGTTGTCCAGAACTACGACGATTGGATGTTTCGGAGCGGAGGCAAATGCTTCGGGTGAGAGACGTCCCAAATCGCTGTTGGCTATTTTTTGCATCATTTTGTTCGGGTGAAAGGGAATGTGTTAAAACTTCAGCAAAGATAGGATTTAATCAAAAATTTTAATTATTTTGTTAGCGACCTAAATCAATAAATCTAACCTTACATTTTATGGATACACCGATTCAGTTTTGGCTGGTGCCGTTTGCCTCGTTGGTGGCACTCTTCTTTGCGTGGTATTTTTTCCGCGGGATGATGCGTCGCAGTGAGGGTACAGAACGTATGCAACAGATTGCGGCTCATGTTCGGTCTGGGGCTATGGCTTATCTGCGCCAGCAGTACAAAGTGGTAATTATTGTTTTTCTTTTTCTTGCCCTCTTTTTTGCATTTTTGGCATATGGTTTGGGCGTCCAAAACAAGTGGGTTCCGTTTGCCTTTTTGACGGGTGGACTCTTTTCGGGGCTGGCCGGATATATCGGCATGCGGACAGCGACCTTTGCATCGGCACGTACGGCACAGGCGGCCAGTGAATCGCTCAATAGTGGTTTGCGGGTTGCGTTCCGAAGCGGTGCTGTGATGGGACTTGTCGTTGTAGGACTCGGGTTGCTTGATATCTCGATCTGGTATCTGATTTTGGACCATTTTGTCGAGAGTGCTTCTGCTTCACAGAAGTTGACCATTATCACTACCACGATGTTGACTTTCGGGATGGGAGCTTCGACGCAGGCGCTTTTTGCCCGTGTCGGCGGCGGTATTTATACGAAGGCAGCCGATGTGGGAGCCGATTTGGTCGGAAAAGTTGAGGCCGGTATTCCGGAGGATGATCCCCGTAATCCGGCAACCATCGCCGATAATGTGGGAGATAATGTAGGCGATGTTGCCGGTATGGGAGCTGACCTATATGAGAGCTATTGCGGCTCCATTTTGGCTACAGCTGCCTTGGGTGCTTCTGCTTTTGCCGGGGATATGCAGCTCAAGGCAGTGTTGGCACCGATGATGATTGCGGCAGTTGGTATTCTGCTCTCCGTGTTGGGTATCTTCTTGGTCCGCACGCGTGAAGGGGCAGGTATGAAACAGCTGCTTCGTTCGTTGGGATTGGGGGTCAATGTCAGCGCTGTATTGATTGCCATCCTGACCTTTGTAATCCTCTATTCGTTGCAGATCGAGAACTGGGTGGGTATCTCGTTTGCCGTGATTGTCGGACTGTTGGCCGGTATCATCATCGGACAATCTACCGAGTATTATACCTCACACTCTTACAAACCGACCCGGCGCATTGCCAAAAGCTCCGAGACTGGTCCTGCTACGGTGATTATCTCCGGTATCGGTATGGGGATGATTTCGACGGCGGTGCCGGTGTTGACCATTTCTGCAGCGATTATTTTGGCCTACCTGTGTGCGATTGGTTTCGATTTCGAGAATATGTTGACCGGAGCATCGTTGAGTAAGGGGTTGTATGGTATTGGTATTGCCGCTGTCGGTATGCTCTCGACGTTGGGTATTACGTTGGCCACGGATGCCTATGGGCCGATTGCCGACAATGCTGGCGGTAATGCCGAGATGAGTGGTTTGGATCCCCAGGTGCGTAAACGGACTGATGCGCTGGATGCATTGGGCAATACGACTGCCGCAACTGGTAAAGGTTTTGCGATTGGTTCGGCTGCCTTGACGGCTTTGGCGTTGTTGGCCTCTTATATCGAAGAGGTTAAGGTGGGCCTGCTTCATCTTGACCAGAATGAGATTGTGCTCTCCAATGGGACAGTACAGACGGTTTCCGATGCCAATATTCTCGACTTTGTGGATTATTTCCATATTTCGGTGATGAACCCCAATGTGTTAATTGGCGTTTTCATTGGGGCGATGATGGCCTTCCTGTTCTGCGGGTTGACGATGAATGCTGTAGGGCGTGCTGCTCAGAGCATGGTAGAGGAGGTGCGTCGTCAGTTCCGCGAGATCAAAGGGATCTTGGAAGGGAAGGCGACACCCGATTATGCCCGTTGTGTAGCGATTTCGACGAAAGGGGCTCAACGTGAGATGCTGTTACCGTCAATATTGGCGATAGTTGCTCCGGTTGTGACGGGCTTTATTTTCGGAGTGGCCGGTGTGATGGGGTTGCTGGTAGGAGGCTTGGGTGCAGGCTTTGTGCTGGCCATCTTCATGGCCAACTCGGGTGGAGCTTGGGACAATGCCAAGAAATATATTGAAGAGGGCAACCATGGCGGTAAGGGTTCTGACTGCCACAAGGCGACAGTTGTAGGCGATACGGTTGGAGACCCGTTCAAGGATACGGCCGGGCCATCGCTCAATATTCTGATCAAACTGATGAGCATGGTTTCGATTGTGGTGGCTGGGCTGACAGTTGCTTATAGCCTGATGTAATTGATAACGCAAACACATAATCAAGCCGGCCGAATCAATATTCGGCCGGCTTTCATTTTATTCAGAGCGTTTCAAAGGAACGCACAGTGCCTATTTGGCATTCGGGTAGGTCTTAGGAATCTCTTTCAACAGCGGTTCACCGGTTGAGGCGTCTAACACTGCGTTGGATTTGGCAGGCAGCTCCAGTTGCAGATCTTTGCCGTTGCGCAAGTGGATGGTTCGAGGACCGCCCTCCAAGGTGTGAATCAACATGATGCCGCTATTGACGTAGGTGAAGTCATTGTGGTCGTTATAGATGTGACATCCTGCCTCGCGGAACAGTTGACGGAATACGTCAGTTCCATTGATTGGCAGTGTTGCATAGACGGCTGTGTGGGTGGGGAACTGTTTGCGTGCGAGTACCACCTTTTCGGGATGGTCTTTCAGGGTGGCCAACGGTTGGACTTTGGGGTCGGTTACGATGGCGAAAGGTTCCACAACCCCTTTAAAGGTATATTCGGATGCTGGCGTAAGGTACGTTACGGTTTGGGGTTGAGTCTCCTTCTGGAGTGCCAATTCAACGCCAGAGAGTTTTTCAGTCTGGGATAGCCCGATTTGTTGGCCATCGGTCACACCGGTCATGTAGTTGTAAATGAGTGTACGCCCGTTCTTGGCCACCTTCTCGCGGATAAATTTTTGTTGCGCTGGAGAGAGTGCGTAGCTGTTCATAAAGATGACCGCTTTGTATTGGTCGAGATTCACTTTGTCCAGATCGAAGTCATAGATGTGATCTCCTACCGTACCGCTGCGCAATGCCTCTTCGATGGTCTGATCGACCACGTTGGACGAGATCGGGGTGCCATGCGGGGCTAAATAGTAATAACTCTCTTGGCTCCACACATACAGCACATCGGCTTCGGAGTGGTAGGGTTTGTGCAGCTGTTTGTCGAAGAGGGCCTTTTCGTCGGCGATTGATTGCAGATAGACCGGGTCGTCGAACCAGCCGAGGCTTTCACGAATGCCGAAGTCGTAATACCATACACCGCCACGCATCAGTGGAAGCACTACGCTTCGACGCAATATCGGGGCGTAGTCCCGATCGTACCGTTCCAGGTAGCGTACGGCATCGTGGCAGACACGACGGGCCAGCTCTCCGTTGTCCATTTCGTCGAACCAGAGTTTGCCGTGCAGCGCAGCCGATTCGACAATACCGCGCGGCATGCCGCTGCCACCCAGTTTTCGAGAGGCTTTGTAGTAGGTTTGTGGGGCTGCTATGTAGTCAATCCAGGGACAGTCGAGGATGCGTTCTACAAGCAGATGTCCACCGACAGACTGACGGTTGAAGGTCATGTGCAGGTATCCGTAGAAAACACCTGTAATAAGCGGACGGGGCCAATTCTCTTTGGCCAGTTGGCAGAAGTATTCGATATCTTCGACAACAGCCTCCTGCTGAGCGGCGATGTAGTCGATAACTCGTTGTTCCTGCTGTGGATCTTTGAACTGCCCGAATTGTGTGGTTTTACGCTCTTCCACACCGGGAACCGTAGCTGTGGTTAAAGTCCATTGATCCGACTTCCAGGCCTGTTGCAGTTTTTTGTCTGTGCCGTATTTGTTTTTCAGCCAATTCCGGAAATAGGCGGTCATGGCTGGACCGGTGTCAGGTTCATGATCGACAAAGCCCCAGTAGTGCCATTCACCGTAGATGCCGCCGGCAAGGTGCATGCCGATTACGGCATTACCCTCGGGAGTTTGTGAGAGCTGTTTACAGAATTGGGTGAGCAGGTCGCCGGCCTCCTGTTTCCAGTGTTGCGAAGCCAGACTGGCGCGTAGAGAGCGCATGATGCTGAAGTCTTCGTTGTTGTGGGGCATCCCCGGTTTGTAATACTCTTGAATCGGGCCGTCGGCGTATTCGGTACACTCTTCGCGGTGTTGTTCGTTCCACCAGTAGGGGGCGTCGGTATGGACGCGTAGAATGATACATGCCTCAGGCGCTACGTCGAGTACACCTCGGATCTGTTTTTGGGCTAATGAGACATTCAACGGTTCGCCATTTTTCGGCCATATTTCCGACAGCCAGAAGTCGAGCTGAAAGAGGCGGAATCCGATGTTGTAGAAGTTTTTAATATTGTGTTGCGGCACCTCTTCCCAGCTCCAGCGGGCGCCGGTAGCGTGGGTCAGGGCATAGATGTCCGGTGTCATGGGGGTGCCGTTGACGTGAATGGTTGGACGGCCCTGGTAGGGTTTTATTTCGCCGGATTTTTTGGAGATTGAGGGTGTCGGGGCAGGTTGAGCCCACAGGGGAGTTGCCGCAAAGGTGAGCACATTCAGCAGGAGTGTAGAGATCGCTTTCAAATTCATTTGAGGTTAGTCTTAAGCGTTGAGCAACAAAGATACACAATGCGGGTAGTTCCGACAAATAGCCGTAGTAATTTCGATTTTGAGTTGTAAGTTGGTTGATGGTTGCTCAAATGAGGGGTTATGGTGTATGTAGCAGGCGGGAATGGCTGTTTGAGGCAAGAAAAAATAGGAAATTGTATTGGCAGGAAAAAATAATAGTTTTACATTTGCAAAAGAGATTTTCAAACCACTCTTAAAAATCGTATAAAATGGCTTACAAAATTAGTGAAGATACCTGCACCGCATGCGGTACCTGTATCGATGAATGCCCGGTAGGTGCAATTTCTGCCGGTGATGTTTACGTTATCGACGCTTCAGCCTGCACTGAGTGCGGTACTTGCGCTGACGTTTGCCCGACCGAGTCTATCTCGTTGGAGTAATTCTCCGAGGGTTTAACATAACCGCCTTTCCTATGTATAGGAGGGGCGGTTTTTTTATTTTCGCAGTTCTGCGTGAAGACTATCATGAAAATCTTTTAAATCGGAGTGATCGTTGCAAACTGCAGCCACTTCTTTTCGGGGTGATGTTTTAATAAAAATCTATCTGGACTTTGATGTGTTGCATCCGAGTTTCGTATCTTTGTCGTAATGGAGAATTTAGATATATTTCGCAAAGCGCTTGCTTTGGAACCTCTTGAGATGGAGGAGGCCATGCAGGTTTACAGTACGGCACCGTTAGCCGAATTGATGTTGGTGGCCGATACGATACGTCGTGAACAGGTCTCCGATCCACAGGTGGTAACCTGGCAGATTGACCGCAATGTTAACATTACCAATGTCTGCATATCGGGTTGCAAGTTTTGTAATTTTCATTGCAAACCCCATCAGGCAGATCGGGCATATATTACCACGATTGATGAGTATGATCGCAAGATTCGGGAGACGTTGGCTTTGGGGGGTGATCAACTGCTATTGCAGGGAGGGTTGCACCCGAAGTTAGGAATTGATTTTTACGAGGAGTTGTTTCGGGAGTTGAAGCATCGTTTTCCTCAGTTGCGATTGCATGCTTTGGGGGCACCTGAGGTGGCTCACATTGCACGAATCAGTCGGCTCGATTATGAAACTACCCTGAAACGATTGATGGCAGCCGGGCTGGATTCGTTGCCTGGGGCGGGTGCTGAGATTTTGGATAATGGAGTCAGGAAGGCTATTTCACCTGGTAAGCCCGATGCAGACACCTGGTTGGAGGTGATGCGGATTGCCCATCGTCTGAATCTGCCGACATCGGCTACGATGATGTATGGACATATCGAGACACCTCGTCAGCGGATCGAGCATTTGATTAAAATACGCGATTTGCAGGCAGAGTGCCCGGCAGGGAATTATGGCTTTATTGCGTTTATCCCCTGGGTGTTCCGCAGTAGCGGTACGCAGTTGGAGCGCGAAGGGGTTCAGTCGCAGATGTCGGCTTCGGAATATTTGCGGATCATAGCCATGAGTCGGATTGTGTTGAACAATATCCGGAATATTCAGGCCTCCTGGTTGACGGTGGGCAAGCAGACGGCCCAATTGGCGTTGCATGGCGGGGCCAATGATTTGGGCTCGATCATGATCGAAGAGAATGTGGTTTCATCGGCCGGGGCCCACAACAGTTTCGACGCAGAGGGTATTCAGCAGGCCATTCGCGAGGCCGGTTTCACGCCACGTTTGCGCAACCAAAAATATGAGTACCGTCCCTGGCCGCTTCCTCGGAGTTAGCGTGCAGGGGCTATTCCATTCAGCGTTCAAGTGCTTTAAGCTATTTTGGGTGAAAGGATCATTGATTCTTTCGCCCTTTTTTGTTTTTGTATGGTTCCTGGTTTGTTGTCAGTTACAGTTTTATTCTAATCTATTTGCTCTCCTTTTTGCGGTTTTTGAGTTGTTTTTTATGTGTGGCGGTGCAGGCTTCGACGTCGCTTGTAAAGTCCGCGGGGTGATTCCCGGTCGGGCTTGTTGGGCTACGCTCTTCTACTCGGCCCGATATTTGATCCTTCCCTCTTTTGTGGTAGTTCTTTATTTGTTTTGGTGATAGCTGTATAATATACATATTATCAAATATTTATGTTTGGATGTTCGGCAGGTTTCTTCCTCCTCTTTCAAGTAAAAAATTACTTTTGTTGCAAATAATTTGCAATTGCGAATTATTTGCAATATACTTGCAGCAAACAGAACTCAAAACATGAAATCGATCGAGGATATCAAACGGGCAGGATTGAAGATTACGCCCCAGCGCAGGGCGGTATATGAGGCGATGATGGCTTTACGGCATGCGACCATTGAGGAGGTCATCCGTTATATGCAAACGAAATATCCCGCGATAACGGTATCGACTGTATATCGAATTTTGGATGCGATGTGTAAAGCGAATTTGGTCTCCATGGTTTTTCACCCGGAGTTAGGGAAGAGTTACTATGACATCACCGTAGCGGAGCATCATCATGTCTTTGAGGGGCAGCAGATCATGGATTACATGGATGCGGATTTGAGTGCGATGATTCGGCAATATTTGCGGGACAAGCATTTTGCGGCCGATCAGATCGATAAGATACAGGTACAGATAACATTAAACAACTCCAAGTTAAACTCAAAACAGTAAAAACAATGAGAAGTATTACAACATTTGATTTGCAGTATGCTCATCGCTTTTATGGTTTCCAGGGCGAGGCTCAGTACCTTCACGGGCATACAGGGACTTTGACTATTGAAGTTGAAGACAGCATTGAAGAGGGTGTGAACATGGTATATCCGTGCAATGAGATTCAGAAGGTTGCCTGGGATGTGTTAAAGAATTTCGACCATGCGTTGGTCCTTCGCGAGGATGATCCCTTGCTGCCGGCGGTACTTGAGGTGTATGAGAAGCAGGGGATCAAGAACGGTCATCCGCAAAACAAGATGAAGGGTGAGGCGTTTCAGACCGCTTTGGCAACGGCCTATCCGGATGCGCGTTTGGTGGTAACCAAAGAGACGTTGACGGTTGAGGGCATGATTAAGATTGTCTATGATCTGCTCAAAGACAAATTGAATATTGCCAAAATCACCTTTACGAGTGGGGGGAATGCCGGATCGGCAGAGTTTGTGACCAACAATGTGATTGATCGTTGTCCGCTTTGCGGGGTTGCCTTGAATGAGGAGGGTGTATGCCCCAAATGTGGTTACAGAAAACGCTAAACGCTAAACGGACCCCAATAGAGAGACAAAAGCCCTGTCTCGATAGTTAACGAATGAAGCAGGCGGGAAGGTCTTCATGATCCTTCCCGCCTGTTTGGTTTGTGTCAGCGGAGCGCTGGGGATACCGGAACGTTTTTTACCGGTCGTATAGATAGCGTTTGATATTTTTCTTGGGGGTCTTTTCGAACTCGTTGGGCCAGAGGATGATCTTGGTAATCTGCTCGTAGGGGGCAACCAATTTATTGAGATCTCTACGATTTTCGTCCATCACTGCCTGCATCTCCTCTCCGGTGACCCCTTCGCAATCGGCCTCCTCGTAATCGGGATAGACCAGAGCGACCAGTTTTCCGTTACGCTCCACAACTAACGATTCCATCACGCAACGCATGTTATTCAGTTTGCTTTCGATCTCTTCGGGGTAGATGTTCTGGCCGCTGGCGCTGAGAATCATACTCTTGCAGCGTCCTTTGATAAAGAGGGTCTGGTCGGCGCTCATCGTGCCCATATCGCCTGTATGGAGCCAACCGTCAGCATCGAGTACGGCGCTGGTGGCTTCGGGACTTTTGTAGTAGCCCTTCATGACATTTTCGCCCCGGACACAGATCTCACCGGGGATATTTTCCGGATCGGGGGAGTCGATTTTGGCCTCCATAAAGCCTTGGATCACCCGGCCGCACGAGGTGAGAATGAAATCGGAGTAGTAGGTGTAGCTGATCAGCGGGGCGCACTCGGTCAGACCGTAACCTACCGTAAAGCGGAATTTGATTTTACGGAGGAAAGTTTCGACTTCGCTGTTGAGCGGGGCGCCACCGACAATCATTTGGGTGAAAATTCCTCCGAAGGATTCGGTGAGCTTGTTGCAGATCGAGGTATATATCGTTGAATCGATCAACGGGATACGCACAGCCAGTTTCAGCATGCTTTTATCCAGCTTAGGCTTGATCTGTTTGCGGTAGATCTTTTCGAGGATCAGGGGAACGATGCAGATCAGATGGGGTTTGACCTCTTTCATCGCTTCGATCAGGATCTTTGGCGAGGGGATCTTGCCCAGCAGGGTGATATGGGTTCCGGCGGCCAGCGCGGTCAGAAAATCGAATGCGCAGCCGAAGGCGTGCGCCAGCGGCAGGAACGAGACTACACGGCTTCCTTTGAAGTGTAATTTGGAGCGCAGGCCGAACACGACGTTACCGGTAAGGTTGTTGACCGTCAGCATGACCCCTTTGCTGAATCCGGTGGTTCCGGAGGTGTAGCTGAGTACGGCTACGCTATCGTTGTCAATTGACGGATATTGGATGTCATCGATTGTGAATCCGTTTGGATAGCGTTTCAGGAAATGTTTTTCGATTGTTTTGCGGAACTCTTGCAGGGCATGTCCGTTTCGTTCGAAGATGCAGTGGAAGTCGGTGAGAGAGAAGGCTGCACGGACATTCTCGATGGCGTCGGTTTCGATAGCATCCCAATAGAGGTCACCGCAAAACAGCAGGATTGAGTCCGAATGGTTAATAATATGGTGGACGTCGTTAGCGTTGAAATCTTGCAGGATAGGGACCATGACGGCTCCGTAAGTAATGGTTGCGATATAGGTGATACACCACCGGGGGTTATTTCGTCCGATCAGGGCGATTTTATCACCTCGACGGACGCCGGCCTCTTCGAAGAGCAGGTGTAGTTTAGCGATTTCCTGAGCCAGCTCGAAGTATGAAAAAGTCTCTTTTTTGAAATAGTCGGTTACAGCGGGCTGTTCCCGGTTTTCCCTGAAACTTTTTTGAAATAGTTCGATCAGATTCTCTTTCAGCATATTCGTATCGAATTGGTTGCCTGTATAACAAAGATAACAGAAAATTGAGATTTATAGGAATTTAACGGTCTGAATTTGTTCGAAAATAGTGAAATTTAGTCGTCATGAATATGTTGCATGTGTGGATAATATGTTGATTGACAGAGTATATTGAAGAGTGTATTTAGAAAGTTACAGTGTGGGGTATTGATTTTTATTTTGACGGTATTCGTGGCCAATTGGGGGCGAAATTACTGGTTAAGGCTTCATGACTGGAAATAATCCCTACCTTTGTAGGGTTTGAGAGGGCTCCGCTGATCTTTCGGGGCCGATAGGAATAGGAGGGGGCATATCGTCTTTTCCTGAGTAATAATTTGGATAGAGGATCAGTTATGAATGGAAAGGTTTTGACTCGATTGTCGTTGAGTGCGATGGCCCTTTGGGCGGTGACTGCGCAAGTGCAGGCACAGACGTCGACGAATGGTGAGGTGCAGTCCGGGGTTCCGGTTCAACAGCCGGCTTTGGGGCAGATACCGAGTCAGCATGGTGTGAAGGATACGACCCGTTGGTTGCAGTTGTACACGGCGGATGGAGAGCCGGCGGCTGTGGTGATGTCTCCGGCGCCAGAGCACAAACACCCTCAGCGGTTGGGTTTGCATCGGCAGCTGCAATCGCCCGTTCCGGCCGAAGAGAAAAAGTTCCGGTCTGGATTGCCGCAGTTGGTGTGGGGGGCGTCGTTTGAGTTCTTCTTCGATAACCGAGAGTATAAAAATTTAACCACGAACTGGTCTCAATCGCTGTTTGGAGCGCGGATCAATCCTGAGATTGGGGTAACGTGGGATGGTCGCCATTCCCTGATGATGGGAGTTAGCCTGTTGGCCAATTTTGGGGCCAAACCTTTCGAGGTGGATAATGAGATCTTCGGGTATTACCAATACATTTCGCCCCGTTTTCGGGCTTATGCCGGTGTTGTTCCGCGCAACCGGATGATTGGTGAATATTCGGGAGCCTTTTTCAGTGATTCTGTCAAGTATTACGATCCGAATCTGACCGGGTTGTTATTGCAATATATGGGTGGTCGTGGGTATATCGAGTTTGGCTGCGACTGGAACAGTATGTTCTCGAAGACGACCCGTGAGAAGTTTCTGCTCTTTTCAGCTGCACGGTTGGGGTTGGGAGCCCGCCAGCTTTTCTATTTGGGTTATAACCTGACCATGTACCACCATGCCGGATGGGACAGTAGCGATGAACCTGATCCGACCATTGGGGACGGTGTGGTGGACAATGTGTTGCTTGAACCGTTTGTCGGGGTTGATTTTACCCGTCTGGCTCCTACGATGCAGGAGTTGTCGATGCGGGTAGGGTGGCTCAATACCTTCCAGAACGACCGTGCTTATGTGGGAGATTATGTAACGCCGGGAGGTCTCCAGGTTGAAGCCAACGTACAGAAATGGAACTTTGGTATCCACAACACCTTGTATGTGGGTGACAACCTGCAGCCCTATTATGTGGCTCCGGCACCGGGGTTGGATTATGGTCCGGGGTTGTACTGGGGTGAACCGTTTTATCGTACCAATAACCTTTACGATCGGTTGGAGATCTATTGGCAGCCGATCAATACCAACATGATGCATCTGCGGATTTCGTCCGTTCACCACTACGATGGACACAAATGGGGCTGGCAGCAGAAGATTTCCTTTACGGTCAATTTGGGCCAAAACCGCATTTTTAATAACAGGAGGTAGTTGAAGCGGTGGGGCGATGTTATTTATGAGTGTCGCCCCTGCTTTCTGTGTTACGTTTCGAAATTTTCAAACGTCCATAATTGTCAAGTCCCAGCGAAAGGGATTTTGTCAAAATAGAATTGGGCCGAACAAATAGACGACAAGCCCCCGCACACTCAGTGCGGGGGCTTGTCGTTTAAGCGGACAGAGATCAGCGCATAGAAGCGAACGATCCGTTTAAAGAATATTTCCAGAAGCTCTTTGTTGGGGCTTTGTTGAGAGAGGTTGCGTAGTGGCCAATTAGAATATTCAGGGGGCCTTGCTATTGCCACGCGTTTACTTGTACATTTTCAGTATCCTTGCAGTGAATAACAGACAGCCTTGTACGTATTGAACTGATCCCCGAACGTAAGAGCGGTAAACCGATAAGTGTGAATCCTAATTTTCGGTTACTTTAGTGAGGCCGTGCTGAGCGGCGAGCTGCTCCATCAGGGCGTATGCCTGGTCGTAGTTGTTGCCGATTTTGCCATCCAGAATGGCATCTTTGATCGCCTCTTTGATCAATCCCACCTCACGACATGGTTTGAGCCCGTAGGTTTTCATGATCAGTTCGCCATCGATCGGGGGTTGGAAGTTGCGGATACGGTCCTTCTCCTCGATTTCACGCAGCTTGCGTCGCACCAGTTCGAAATTGGCCAGGTAACGTTTCACTTTGGCGTCGTTGGCTGAGGTGATGTCGGCTTCGCAGAGGGTCATCAGATCGTCGATGTCATCTCCCGCCTCGAACAGCAGACGCCGTACGGCAGAGTCGGTCACCTCCTCTTCGGAGAGCACGATGGGGCGCAGATGGAGAAAGACTAACTTCTGCACATATTTCATGTGCTCGTTCAACGGGAGCTTCAGTTTGCGGAAGAGTGGCTGGATCATTTTGGAGCCCACCACCTCGTGTCCGTGGAAGCTCCATCCGGTACGGGGATCGAAGGCCTTTGTACGCGGTTTTCCGATGTCGTGCAGCAGGGCGGCCCAACGCAGGTAGAGGTTGTTGCTTTTGAGGGCGACATTGTCCAACACCTTGAGCGTGTGCAGGAAGTTGTCCTTGTGGGCTTTGCCGTTTCGGGTCTCGACCCCTTTGAGCGCGCACAGCTCCGGAAAGATCAGCTCCAACAATCCGCTGTTGTCGAAGAGTTGAAAACCAATCGACGGAACGGGGGAAAGCATAATCTTGTTCATCTCAGTGATGATACGCTCCTGGGAGATGATGTGAATCCGTCCGCGGTTGCGTCGAATGGCGGCAAAGGTCTCATCTTCGATGTCGAAGCCCAGTTGCGTGGCGAAGCGGATGGCCCGAATCATGCGCAGCGGGTCGTCCGAGAAGGTGGTATCGCTGTCACACGGGGTTCGGATGATATAGTTTTCGAGGTCGTGCATGCCGTCAAAGGGATCGACCAGCTGGCCGAAAGTGTCGGCATTGAGCGAAAAGGCCATGGCATTGATGGTGAAATCGCGTCGGAGTTGATCATCTTCGATGGTTCCGTTTTCGACGATAGGTTTGCGGGAGTCGGCCCGGTAGGACTCTTTGCGGGCGCCGACCAACTCCACCTCCCAACCGTCGCAGTGCAGCATGGCGGTTCCGAAGTTTTTGAATACGGATACTTTGGTGTGCATCTCCCGACCGATAGCTTCCGCTATTTCGATGCCGCTACCCACCACGACGATATCGATATCGGTGCAGGGGCGGTGCAGGAAGTAGTCGCGCACATAGCCTCCGATCACGAAGGCGCGTACACCTTTTTCGTCGGCGATACGGCCGATGCGGCGGAACAGCGGGGCACTCAGGGCGTCGTTCATGGTTGATATTTTGGTGGTGCTTTTGCTGGGTGAACAGTCGGGTGCGGGCAGCACGGGTTTCAAAGAGAAAAAGCTATTTCCACAAAAGATTAACAATCGCATAGTGGTATCCGGTCCGGAGTTATGCGGAAGGTTTCGTTGCGGATGCCGGGGAGGACTTGACGGGACCCTCTTCGGGAGACGGGACGAACCTTCTCATAGATTAGACCTATTTTGCTTCGACTCATTTGCAGCGGTTTGATAGCGGATGGTCCGCAGTCAAACCCACATGCGCCTCGGTAATGAATAGTCGTTCTTGAATCCCTCTTGTGTTGCGGGGCTGAACTATTTTTTCAGCTGGCGCAGGTAGAGTTGGATGGTATTTTCGAGTCCGAGATAGATGGCATCTGAGATCAGGGCGTGTCCGATCGACACCTCGAGCAGATTGGGAATCGTCTCGGCGAAATAGTGCAGGTTATCGAGGTTGAGGTCGTGTCCTCCGTTGACCCCCAGGCCGAAACGTGCGGCCTCTTGTGCGGTTGCCAGGAATGGAGCGATTGCCTTTTCCCGGCCGGCTGCATAGGCTGAGGCGTAGGATTCGGTGTAGAGTTCTACGCGGTCGGTTCCGGCTTCTGCTGCATAGGGGATCATCTCCGGATTGGGATCTACAAAAATCGAGGTGCGAATACCCTTGGCTTTGAACGTAGCGACCACCTCACGCAAAAAGGGGAGGTTATTTTTGGTATCCCAACCGGCGTTGGAGGTGATGGCGTCGTGTGCATCGGGGACCAGGGTGACCTGGGCCGGGACCACTTCGAGAACCAGGTCGATGAATTTATCGATTGGATTGCCTTCGATGTTCAGTTCGGTTGTGATGACCTTTTTCAGATCGCGAACGTCCTGATAGCGGATATGACGCTGATCGGGGCGTGGGTGTACGGTGATGCCTTGCGCACCGAACCGTTCTGCATTGAGCGCTGCCTCTACCACATTGGGAATATCCCCTCCGCGAGAGTTGCGTAATGTGGCGATCTTGTTGATGTTGACACTCAGCTTTGTCATAATTTTCGTTAATTTTGCGCCATAAAGGTACACATTACGGACGAAAATCACGAACCGGAAGCGGTTGAATTTGCGGATTGCATGATTCTTTGTCCGTTCTCTTTTCCGTTAAATCCTTTCAGGCATGAACATAGCGCTTTATAGTCGTGCGGAGGCTTCGCACGGAGCCGAAGAGTTGAATCGTTTGTTTGAGGCGTTGGCTCAGCACTCGTTTGCTGTGCAGTTGAACGCAGGTTTTGCCGAGCGGGTGCATCAGCTGACGGGACGCACCTTTACAGCATCGCAGTGTTACCGTCTTCCCGAGGAGATAGCCGATGATACCAGCATGTTGATCAGTTATGGTGGAGATGGTACGTTTCTTGAGGCGGTACAACTGCTCGATCTGCGTCCGATTCCGATTATTGGGATCAATTCGGGACGTTTGGGCTTTTTGGCCAATATTCCGTTGGATGGTTTGGAGACGGCTCTTTCGGAGATTCGCCAAGGAAAGTTTGAGGTCGAAGAGCGTACGATGTTGGCGGTCGAGGGCAGTTTTATCGATCCGAAAGGGTATCCTTATGCCTTCAACGAGGTGACGGTTCAGCGCCACAATACCAGCATGATTGCGGTTGAGGTGCTGGTCGATGGCGAGCTGGTAGCCACCTGTTATGGCGATGGCATGTTGATTTCGACTCCTGCGGGATCGACGGCCTATTCGTTGAGTGTTGGGGGGCCGGTTGTGGCTCCTGCCTGCCGTTGTTTTGTCATTTCCCCCATAGCGCCGCACAACTTGACGATGCGGCCGGTCGTGGTGCCCGAAACCTCGAAGGTTACTTTCAGGGTTCGGACGCGTGGTGAAAAGTTCTTTGTATCACTGGATAACAGCAATTATCTGGTTGAGGATGGTTCCGAATTGCGAATTTGCAAGGCTGAAAAGTCGATTTTTTTGGCCCATCTCCAAAATATATCGTTCTATGAAACGTTAAGAAATAAAATGATGTGGGGAATCGACTCGCGTGACCGCCGAAAGAAATGTTGAAAGTTGGGGGGCTGCAAGGGACTGATTTACGGCATAAATGTTATATTTGCATTTTAATCCCAATAGAAGTAGTAGTTCAATATGGATATGGATCAGAAGCGAATTCCCCGACACATTGCCATCATCATGGATGGTAACGGTCGATGGGCCAAGGAGCGCGGCCTTGAACGGGTGCAGGGACACATTCAGGGTGTCGAGAGTGTCCGCAAGGTGGTACGTGCGGCGGCAAGTTATGGAGTCGAATATCTGACCATATATGCCTTTTCGACCGAGAATTGGGGGCGACCCTCCAAAGAGGTCGAAGCGTTGATGAAGCTTTTGTGTGAATGCACACACGATGAGACGCCTACTCTGTTGGCAGAGGGCGTGCGGATGCGTTTTTTGGGTAACATTGAAGCTCTTTCTCCTGCGGTTCGACAGGCGCTTCATGAAAGTGAAGCGGCAACGGCGAACAACAAAGGGTTGACGTTGCAGGTTGCGGTCAATTACAGTTCCCGATGGGAGTTGACACGCATGACCCGTTTGGTTGCAGCGGAGGTTTTGGCCGGGAAAATGCAGGTAGAGGAGATTACCCCGGAGGTGATTTCGGACCATTTGGTGACGGCCGGTGTTCCCGATCCCGATCTGTTGATTCGCACCAGTGGTGAGTTGCGGCTGAGCAATTTCCTGTTGTGGCAGTTGTCGTACAGTGAGCTCTATTTTACGGATATATATTGGCCTGATTTTGACGAGAAGCAGTTTGCATTGGCGATTGAGGATTATCAGCGCCGTCAACGTAGATATGGACTACTAACGGAATAGATTTGAAGTTTACCGCTATTCATATGAAAAAAGGATTTGGAGCCCTATTGTTTATGTTTGTGATGGGCTCTGGTACGGTTGCCGTGGCGCAAGCTCCGGCTGTCGCCGACACGACACAAGAGCAAGAGTCAGTTGCGCCCGAGGCACCGATGGCCGATTACAGTGCTCCGAAACGATATATTGTCAATAAAGTTATTGTAACGGGTATTAAATTTCTTGATCCGGAAGTGATTGCCAAGTCATCGGGTATTGTTCCCGGGGATACGATCATGTTGCCGAGTGATTATATTTCATCGGCGATGCGTCGGATGTGGGAGTATCGTTACTTTTCGGATGTTCGTATTTTGGCGGATCCTGTTGGGGATAGTGTAAACTTTGAGGTCTATTTGCAGGAGCGCCCTCGTGTGTACAAATGGAACATTGAGGGAGCCAACAAGAGTGAGACTTCAGAGTTGTTGAAAGATAAATTGAAGCTTAAGCGGGGTAGTGAACTTTCGGATTATGTGCTCAATACGAGTATTGACATTATCAAGAAATATTACGATGAGAAGGGCTTTCAGAATGCTGAGGTGACTTACCGGCAGGAAAATGACACTTTGATGCCTAATGCGGTCAATTTGACCTTTGTCATTGATAAAAAGAGCAGGGTTAAAATTGGCGAGATTGTCTTTGAAGGGAATAAGGTCTTCTCGGATAAGAAATTGCGCAAAACCTTCAAAAAAACGCATCAAAAGAGTATTAATTTCTTCCGCTCTTCCAAGCTGAAACGCAAGGAGTACGAGACGGATAAAGAGAATCTGCTCGATTTCTATAACTCTCGAGGTTATCGTAATGCTGTGATTTTATCGGATTCGATCTATCCGATCAGTTACAACCGCATTGGGATCAAGCTGACCGTGGACGAGGGGCGTAAGTTCTATTACCGCAATGTATCGTGGTTGGGTAACAGCGTCTATCCGACCAAGCAGTTGAGCGATATGCTCGGTATCATCAAAGGTTCCACCTACGACCGGAAATCGTTGTACAAGCAGTTGGGTATTGGCAAAGAGACCAATCCTGAGGAGATGTCTGTATCGACGTTGTATCAGAATTCCGGATATCTTTTTTCGCAGATCGAGCCCCAAGAGATCGTTGTTGGAGAAGACTCTGTTGATTTGATAATTAAAGTTTTTGAAGGAGACCAAGCTCGTATCAATGATGTCTCTTTTACAGGGAACTTCCGTGTAGATGATAAGGTGATTCGCCGTGAGTTGTATGTACGTCCGGGTGAGTTATACGATCGTTCGATGTTGATGGCGACGTTGCGTCAGTTGGGACAGATGCAACATTTTGATCCGGAGAAGTTGCAGCCGAATATTGTTCCGGTTTCGAATGAGTTGGTAGATATCTCTTTCCCATTGGAGGAGAAGGCTAGTGATAAGTTCGAGGTCTCCGGAGGTTGGGGCGAAGGTATGTTTGTGGGTTCGATCGGTGTCCAGTTGAATAACTTCTCGATCCGCAACTTCTTCAAAAAGAACGAGTGGCGTCCTTATCCGTCGGGACAGAATCAGCAGTTGGCGATCAAGGGCCAAACTAACGGTACCTATTATAAGGCGCTGACCATGAGCTTTACCGAGCCGTGGTTAGGTGGTCGTAAACCTAACTCATTGACCGTTGGGCTTTATTATTCGGATCAGTCGAACGCATATTATTTTACTCAGGCGGGAACAAAACACTTCCGTACTTTGGGAGCGTCCGTGGGAATTGGACGTCGGTTGTCATGGCCGGACCGTTACTTTACCTTATATAACGAACTGGCATATCAGGCCTATAACCTGAAGGATTGGGACAGTTTTATTGTAACTAACGGTACCTCGAATATCATTCAGTTTAAGACTGTATTTGGTCGTAGTTCGGTAGATCAACCGATTTATCCGCGTCAAGGTTCTGATTTTTCGATTTCGATTTCGTTGACACCGCCATATTCGCTCTTTGACGGAAAAGATTACTCGGATCCGAATATGTCCAATAATGACCGTTATCGTTGGATCGAGTTCCACAAATGGTTGTTCAAGGGCAAGTGGTATTTCCCATTGTCATCCAATCATAAGTTGGTGTTGATGGCCGGTGCTGAGTTTGGTTACTTGGGATCATATAGCAAGAACAAACCATCGCCATTTGAAGGATTTGATGTCGGTGGTGACGGTATGACCGGGTACAGTGTTTACGGTGTGGATATTATCAAGGTACGTGGTTACGAAAATGGTGGTTTGACGCCATATGCTACAGCTGGTAACTCTTACGCGAGAGCCTATAACAAATATACGGTCGAGTTGCGTTATCCGTTGTTGATGCAGAGTGGATCAACCGTATATTGCCTGCTTTTTGCAGAGGGAGGTAATGGTTTCGCTTCGTGGCAAGATTTCAACCCCTTCTCGATAAAGCGTTCAGTCGGTGTGGGTGTTCGACTCTATCTGCCGGTTGTAGGTCTGATCGGGTTTGATTGGGGTTATGGTTTCGATCCTCAGGTGGGCGAGAAGAAGGCTCATGGTGGCGAGTTGCACTTCATGATGGGACAAGAGTTTTAAACCTATATAACACGACTATCTATGAAAAAGTTTTGGTTGATTTGCGTAATTTTACTTTTCGCGGGAGGCGGAGTTTACGCACAAAATTATATCTTTGTAAACTCAGAGAAGGTATTCAAATCTCAGGCAGATTATAATGCGGCGATTGCCAAATTGGATACGTTGGCCAAGCAGTATCAGAAGAATGTTGAGGATGCCTACAAGATGTTAGAAGAGGCATATGGCAATTATCAGGTACAGCGCAATTATCTGTCGGAAACCAAACGTGCTGCGAAGGAGCAGGAGCTGTCCAATTTGGAAAAGGAGGTACAGCAATATCAGCAGGATGTTTTGGGCCCGAAGGGAGATTTGATGAAGAAGCGCACTGAGTTGATCAAACCGATCCAGGAGCGGGTGTTTGCGGTGATTAACAGCTATGCACAGGCTCACCAATACACGATGGTATTGGATGTGGTGAACAATCAGACGTTGTTGTATTATTCGCCTTCGCTGGACAAAACAGAGGATGTAATTAATCTTTTAAATAAATAAACAGCTTTAAGTATTACTGTTATGAGAAACCTTTTGAAACTGACTTTACTTGCGGGGCTGCTGATTTGCGGCACAACAACTTATGCTCAGAAATTTGGATACATTAACTCACAGGAGTTGATTACTGCGATGCCTGAGCGTGATTCTGCATTGACCAAATTCCAGAAATTTGCTGAGGAACAGAATAGTCAATTGGAGACAATTCAGGTTGAATTCAACAACAAGTACATGGATTATCAGAAAAATTCTGAGACGATGAGTGAATCAACCCGCCAGTTGAAAGAGCGTGAGTTGCAGGATTTGCAGAAACGCTATGAAGATTTTCGTCAGGCAGCAGAGCAGGATGGCCAGAAGATGCAGCAACAGTTGATGGGTCCGGTTGTAGAGAAGGCTCAGCAGGCTATTGCAAAGGTAGCTGAGGCGAACGGATTCACGATTATTTTCGATGAATCAGCCGGTGCGATGGCATATTATAACAAATCGACGGTTACCAATATTCTTCCTATGGTCAAGAAGGAGTTGGGTATTGTTGATAAGCCGGATGCTGCCAAATAGGTAGAGACCTAATTGGTTTACCGTATATACAATAGGGGCGATTCACTTGAATCGCCCCTATTTTTGTTGACTGAGCTATTGATAACTTTCCACATAGGGGTGTGGACATAAAGTGAACGAATCGGCCTAATTTGGACAAATAGGTAGCATTGTTTGGCTAATCTTGGCTTGCTTCAACCTCTTCTGTATATTTTCAGGATACACCATTCTTTACGCCCTGCTGCTCTTTCTGCCTTTTCACACTGTTTAAGTGTAATCCTCACCAACATTCCCTTGAGTACGCCCGTGAGTGCTTTCTTCGAGTTTCCTCGAATTCCTCCCAAGTCTCATCCCGAGCGCTCCTTGTGCCGTCCTCGGACATCTGCCCTAATATCGCCCGTGAGGTTATTCTAAGCAAGCGCCAAGACACTTCTGATCACTTGCAGGCCCCACCGTTAGTGTCTTCCCGAACAGCTCCACGAGTGCCGTGAGCGCTACCGCATGCCATCCTGATCGCCACCAGTCCCTCCTCGAGCCAGCACCATCTTGATCGTCACCGGTCCCACCTCAGGCCCCCATGAGCACCATCCTAAGTGCTACACCTGGCTCCACTCGACCGCTCAAGAGTGATCCCCGAATAATACTCGAACAGACCCGTGCACATCCTGCAATCCTGTCTAAATGATGCTGGGGCGAGGCAAGAAGCGAGTCCAAGAGCATTCCCAGCCTTGTGTTTTATGTTACTTTTTTAGGGAGGGAGAAGGGGCAAAATAAAAGAGGCAGCCAAATGGCTGCCTCTTTTATATGATTGTGAAAGTTTATTAAGCCTCTTCAGCAACGACACTGAATTTGATAGTACCGTTGATGCCTTTGTAGATTTTAACTTTGGCTTCGTACTCACCGAGGGTTTTAACGGCCTCGAGAGAGATGTTTTTACGATCCACAGCGATATCGAGTTTCTCGAGTGCAGCGGCCAGGTCGGCAGCGGTTACTGAACCGAAGATACGGCCCTCTTCAGCCTTAGCAGCGATGGTGAGAGCGGTTTCAGCCAGTTTAGCGGCCAGAGCTTCAGCGTCGGCAACGAGTTTAGCCTCTTTGTGAGCGCGCTGTTTGAGGGTTTCGGCCAGCACTTTTTTTGCAGAAGCGGTAGCGCTGATGGCATAACCCTGCGGAATCAGGTAGTTATTGGCATAACCGGGGCGAACATCTACGATCTCGTCGGCGTAGCCCAACTTCTCAATGTCTTTCTTCAGAATTACTTGCATGATGGGTCCTCCGGTTTTGATTATTTGAACATATCAGTTACGAATGGCAGGATAGCCAAGTGGCGGGCACGTTTAACAGCGGTAGCCACCTTTTTCTGGAATTTCTGCGAGGTACCGGTCAGACGGCGAGGGAGGATTTTACCCTGTTCGTTGAGGAACTTCTTAAGGAATTCAGCGTCTTTGTAATCGACGTATTTGATACCGGCTTTTTTGAAGCGGCAATATTTTTTCTTCTTAACCTCTACTGTAGGAGGGTTGAGATATCTGATTTCTGATTGAGTCTGTGCCATGGCTTTTACTCTTGTTTAGCGTTTTTTTTGTTTCTACGTTTTTCGGCGTATTCAACGGCGTATTTATCCATTTTGAAGGTGAGGAAACGGATGACACGCTCGTCACGACGATACTGGGTTTCGAGTTTCTCAACGAGGTCGCCTTCGCCGGTGAACTCCATGAGATAGTAGAAGCCGGTGGTCTTTTTCTGAATAGGATAGGCCAACTTACGCAGACCCCAATCCTCTTCGCTAACGATTTGACCGCCGTTTTCGGTGATGACACCGCGGAATTTGCTAGCAGCCTCTTTCATCTGAACATCAGAGAGAACCGGTGTAGCAATGAAAACGGTTTCGTAATGGTTCATAATGCGATTTTTAAAAGTGTTTGAAATTTGAGCCACAAATGTATCGTATTTTTCTAAAAAAAGCAAACTTTTTTGATTTTAGGGTTTGAGGCAGAGCGAAATTGGACGGGGCTTGTTTTTATTCGTGAGTTGCGATCATTGTCAAACAACCATGTATCATTTATATTGATCCTGCACCTTGCGATGCGAGTCTTGTACGCTATATGGTGTTCTGCTTGTTGAAAAAGCTCTGCAAGAATAGGCAAGAATAGGGGGGAGAGATCAGTGCTTCTGGGCACTACACAAGGCATTGAGGAAAGTATTTACTTATTACTATATACGTGGTTAAAAGATGGATTGAGGGGAGTTTTTTATTGTGTTATCGGAGTGTAGTTGTCGGAATCCGTACAAATATTTATACCTTTGCGTATTCGAAATGACGTTTAACACAAATCAATAAACAGAGATATGTCAGAGTTCAAGTATCAGGAGCCGTTCCCGTTGTCGGCCGACACAACGGAGTATCGTCTGCTTACGAAGGATTATGTGAAGGTTGTCGAGTGCGATGGCCGCAAAATTCTCAAGGTAGATCCCAAAGGTTTGGAGGTATTGTCCAAAGCGGCGTTCAGTGATGTTTCGTTCTATCTGCGTGCGGCGCATCTTCAGAAGTTGGCCAACATTCTGAAGGATCCGGAGGCTACCGACAACGACAAGTTTGTTGCCTACACGATGCTGATTAACCAGACGGTTGCCGCAGAGGGAGAGCTTCCCACCTGTCAGGATACCGGTACGGCGATTGTAATCGGTAAGAAGGGTGAGGATGTTTACACCGGAGCGAACGATGCCGAGGCGTTGTCGAAGGGTGTTTACGAGACCTACAAGGAGCGTAACCTTCGTTATTCGCAGGTGGTTCCTTTCACGATGATCGAGGAGAAGAACAGTGGCACGAACCTGCCGGCTCAAATCGACATCTATGCTACTCAGGGCAACGAGTACAAATTCCTGTTCATCACCAAAGGTGGTGGATCGGCCAATAAGACTTTCCTGTATCAGCAGACCAAGGCGCTGTTGACCGAGGAGAACCTGACCAACTTTATCAAGACCCATATCATGGATTTGGGAACGGCAGCATGTCCTCCCTACCATTTGGCGATTGTGATTGGCGGTACCTCAGCTGAGGCTAACCTCTCGGCTGTAAAGAAGGCATCGGCTGGTTATCTGGACAATCTGCCAACCAGTGGTAACGAAGGCGGCCGTGCTTTCCGTGATTTGGAGTGGGAAGAGAAGGTGCTGAAGATCTGCCGTGAGTGCGGAGTTGGTGCTCAGTTCGGTGGTAAATATCTCGTTCACGATGTACGGGTGATTCGTATGCCACGTCATGCTGCCTCTTGCCCGGTAGGTATTGGCGTTAGCTGCAGCGCAGACCGTAACATCAAGGCCAAGATTACTCCGGAGGGTATTTTCCTTGAACAGCTCGAGAAGAACCCGGCCCGTTTCCTGCCCAAAGAGGCACCCAATATGCAGCCTGCTGTTGAGTTGGATCTCGATGAGGGTATGGACAAAGTACGTGAGACCTTGTCGAAATATCCGGTTAAGACCCGCTTTAATGTGAAGGGTACGTTGATTGTTGCGCGTGATATTGCACATGCTCGCATCAAACAGATGATCGAAGAGGGCAAACCGATGCCGGAATACTTCAAGAAGCACCCGATTTACTATGCAGGTCCTGCCAAGACTCCGCAGGGTATGGCATCGGGTAGCTTCGGCCCGACCACTGCAGGTCGTATGGACCCGTATGTGGATCTGTTCCAGAGTCTGGGAGGTTCGATGGTAATGGTTGCCAAGGGTAACCGTTCTCAGGCTGTTACGGACGCCTGCAAGAAACATGGCGGCTTCTATCTGGGTTCGATTGGAGGTCCAGCCGCCGTTTTGGCCAAGAACAGCATCAAATCGGTTGAGGTGGTTGACTTCCCGGAACTGGGTATGGAGGCTGTCCGCAAGATTTACGTCGAGAACTTCCCGGCCTTCTTGCTGGTGGACGACAAAGGCAACGACTTCTTTGCTGAGTTCAAGAAATAGTTTTAGTGACGTTTATAGAAAATTGGGACTTTCGAAAGATGGTCCCAATTTTTTTGTGGGGGAGAGGATGGTGTAATGTAAAGGTGAAAAAGTTGTTGTCAGCGTTGTCATCGATAACCATAAAAAGTAATGGTGGGTTTGCTGCGGGTCGCTGATTTCGGTGGCTCGATTTTGTGATAGCGGGGGGCTTGCTTTTTTACCTGCTTCTTTTTTTGCGGGGCGGATGTGGACAGTCGCATTTGTCGAGGAACAGTTGTCATATTGTGTGACGGTCCGAAGAGTGGAAAGATGCTCTGACTGCATCTATGGCAGCAAACTGTTACGAGGCAGAGAATATTTGTTTGGGCGAGTTCCTTGAGAACGGCGAGTAGGGTGAACATGCGTTTACATGCGGTATAAAATCGAAGCGGTCTTGTTGGGGCAAACGTTGACCGAGAGTGGGAGGAGAGGCCGTTTGGTTGAGGCATTTGGTCCGCAAGAGGGTTTCCTTTCGATTGCGCGAACTTTTACGTTGTTTTTGCAGTTTCCGATCTGAAAAAATATTACATTTGCAAACTGATATTCAGAACTTCAACTTCAATTCATTTCACTAATAACCACCATGAAGAAACAGATCAAATATGTGTCTGCTGCCGAGGCGGTCAAGGTTATCAAGTCGGGTGATCATGTCCACTTGAGTAGTGTTGCCAGTGCTCCGCAGTGTCTGATTCAGGCCATGTGTGACCGCGGCCGCAACCACGAACTGAAAGATGTGCATATCCATCACTTGCACACGGAAGGTCCTGCACCTTATGCCGATCCGGAATTCGAGGGGATTTTCCAGCTCGATTCGTTCTTTGTCGGCAGTAACGTTCGTAAAGTGACCCAGTCGGGATATGCCGATTATATTCCTATTTTCTTGAGCGAAACGCAGCGTTTGTATCGTAGCGGCGTACTGCCATGTAACGTGGCGATGATTCAGGTATCTGAACCTGATGCTCACGGTTATGTCTCTTTGGGTACTTCGGTAGATGCCACATTGGCTGCCGTTGAGTGCGCAGAGCATGTGATCGCTGTGGTTAACAAACATGTTCCTCGTTCGTTTGGTGATGCTTTCATTACGGTCGATGATATCGATACTTTTGTACAGGATGATACTCCGCTGGTTGAGGCTCACTTCTCGGTGCCTAACGAGATCGAGACCGCTATCGGTAAGAACTGTGCAGCGTTGATCGAGGACGGTGCCTGCTTGCAGATGGGTATCGGTGCCATTCCGAATGCTGTGTTGGCACAGTTGGGCAACCACAAAAACCTGGGTATCCACACCGAAATGTTTGCTGACGGAGTATTGCCGTTGGTAGAGAGCGGTGTAATCAACGGTCGTAACAAAGCGATCGATAAGGGTAAGATGGTTTCGACCTTCTTGATGGGATCTCAGACCGTTTATGACTTCATCGACAACAACCCTGGTGTCTTGATGATGGATGTAGGTTACACCAACGACCCATATATCATTTCTAAAAACCCGAAGGTTACCGCTATTAACTCAGCTTTGCAGGTGGATTTGACCGGTCAGATTTGTGCTGACTCACTCGGAACGAAGTTCTACTCGGGTGTGGGCGGTCAGATCGACTTTATCTATGGTGCTTCACGTTCTGAGGGCGGTAAAGCCATTCTTGCCATGCCTTCAGTAACCAATAAGGGAATCAGCAAGATCGCTCCGACCCTGACCAATGGTGCCGGTGTGGTAACGACGCGTGCACACGTACACTGGTTTGTTACTGAGTATGGTGCTGTGGATCTGTATGGTAAATCGATGCAGGAGCGTGCCCGTTTGATCATTTCAGTGGCTCACCCCGACCATCAGGAGGAGTTGGATCGTGCTGCATTCGAGCGTTTCGGTCCTCACCACGCCTATATTAAAGCAACTACTCCGACCAAATAATCCGGTCGTCTGAATAGGCTTATAGCAGAGGGCCCGACTGAATACCAGTCGGGCCCTCTTATTTTTGCTTGAGTTTCACGCTGTGAAGGCAGGAGAGAGTGGTATGGGGCTTGCGGGCAGCGCCGCAGATGTATCAGATACATCAGGTGCTCGCTTGACATGCCTCGTTTTGAAGTCTCCTTGGCCTTGAGCCGCAAGCTGTGGAGACAAGATGACAGGAGTCTTGGTTGCCTACAGAAATACCGCAAGTGTGTCAGGCATCCGCTGAGCTTGCCTTCATTTTAATTCGCCTTTTGTCCGTACTTTTCGATCAGCTTATCTGCCAGGAGTGGCATTCCTTCGGCAGCCCGCATGCGGATGGTCTCCAACGGGTTGCGAATACCACGCGTGTCGGGTTCATTGGGGTCAACCAGATAGACCGGTATTTCGGGTCGAATATAACGCACCAGCGATGCAGCGGGATAAACGGCCAGTGAGGTGCCCACGATTACGAAAATATCGGCGGTTGAGGCGATCTGTGTGGCACGGTCGAACATTGGTACACTCTCGCCGAAGAAGACGACGAACGGCCGCAACAGGGAACCATCTTCGCAACGGTCGTCGTAGTGTTGTTCCCAGCCTTCGATGGGGACGGTTAAGGTTTCGTTTTTGCTGCTTCTCAATTTTCTCAGCTCACCGTGTAGATGTGTAACATGGGTACTGCCGGCACGTTCGTGCAGGTCATCGATATTTTGGGTGATGACCTCGACATCGAAATATTGCTCGAGTTTTTTAATGGCGAGATGTCCGGCGTTGGGTTGTTTGGAGAGCAGCTCTTTGCGTCGCATGTTGTAGAAATCGATGACCAGTTTTCGATTTTTGGCCAGTGCCTCGGGGGTACAGACATCTTCGATGCGGTAGTTATCCCACAATCCGTCCGCATCACGGAAGGTGGAGAGTCCACTGTCGGCGCTCATGCCGGCTCCGGTGAAGATGACAAGTTTTTTCATATTTTTATTGAGTTACAAGTTTCGTTTCGGGTTGTGTTGATTGATAAGAAGACTATTCGGCTCTTCTTTGTATGTATCAACAGAGCAAAATACAAATTCAAAAATAGGGATAATCAACAAAGGTTCGCTCAATTTTTTGATAAACCTTGCATGGATCAAGCGATAGCTGTCTCGTTTCAGGATATTGGACTGTTGGGCACCTCATTGGGGATAATCAAGGAGCTGTCTGCACGAAAGACTGCATAGTGCTGTGATTGAGTGTTTGGCCCGCAGCGGAGACGGCAGCAAACAGGAAGAGTAAGAGGACGTAGAATATTTTCATTTTCTACGGGTCTAAGCAAACAGGCGAAAGGAAACAAAACAACAAGAGGTCGGAAATTTCCGACCTCTTGTTAATCTTATTTTGAACCGGTCTATATTAGAATCGGTAACCGACCATAATCGAGAATACGCTATTGCGAGCTGTACCTTTATCAGAAGCTACGATATTGCTGACGCCGATGTTATAGCGAGCCTCGAGAATAATACCGAATGGGCAATCATACGATATGCCAACAGGAATAGAGAAATCTGCGTTGGACCAACCTTTACTGTCTGTTTTGACGGTAGTTTCATTATTTTTAGCCATTGATTTGCTGTTGAGCAAGAAGCCGGGTTGAATACCCGCTTTGACTGCTAAACCGCCAATAATATAATAGTTGGCCAAAATAGGAACATTCAAATAGTTCAATCTTTCTTTACTGCGAGTATCTTCTTCTTTACCGAAACTGACTCCTTGACGGGAGTAGAGCACGTCGGCAGACAGAGCGAAGTGATCGGTAAAACGGTAGTCGGCAAATGCACCGACAACGAAGCCTGTTTTGGTTTGGCTGTATTCCAGGTTGGAGACACCGGTAAAGTTAATACCACCTTTAACACCCCAGCCGAAACCGGTTTGAGCCGACGCTGCCGTACACAAGCCTGCCAGCCCCAGAACGAGAAAAAGTAATTTTTTCATAGCTCAATTATTTATGAGGTTGATAAAACGAATATAGTACTTTTTTATCGATCCGAAAAACGAAGTGAACGTTTTCTCTCTATTTTGACTGAAAGGAGCACTTTTCATGCCGGTAAGATCAGAAATTGCGCCAAAGGTTACTTTTTTTTGATTTTTTATTCTAAATATATTGATATTTAGACTGTTATAATCCTAATTGGTGGTACAGCTTTTCAACAGCCTGAGGAATGGTGGAGGTGGAGTCGAGCGTTTTGATGAAACCGCTGCCGATAATTGCACCGGCGGCATGTTGTTGGGCCGCTTGCAGTGTTTCCGGGTTGGAGATACCAAATCCGATCAGGCGAGGATTGCGCAGTTTCATGGTGTTGATCCGTTCGAAATACTGGATGGTACTATCGGAGAAATGGTCTTGCGTACCGGTGGTGGCCGCTGTGGAGACCATATAGATGAAACCGTTGGTGTGTTGATCGATCAGTTTGATACGTTCGTCCGAGGTTTCGGGAGTAATCAGCATGGTGAAACGCAGGTCATATTTATCGGCCAGTGGTTTGAAGTCTCGCAGGTAGTCGTTCAACGGAAGGTCGGGCAGAATAACGCCGTCAATCCCGATCTCTGCGCAGCTTTGGCAAAAGTGTTCGATGCCATACTGCATGACGGGGTTGAGATAGCCCATTAAAATCAACGGTATGGTTACATCCTGACGAATATCTTTCAGCTGTTCGAACAGCTTTTTCATGGTCATGCCGTTCTTTAATGCAACGGTACTGCTGTTTTGAATGGTTTTACCGTCGGCCATCGGATCGGAAAAGGGGACGCCGATTTCGATCAGATCAGTACCGCGTGCAGCAAGTGCACGGATGATCTCGGTGGTATCGTCCAATTTGGGGTATCCGGCCGTGAAGTAAACCGATACAATGCCTGAAGTTTTGACTTGAAAAAGATGATCTATTCTATTCATGATTCTGTTTTTTGAATTGTTCGATAAATGGTTTGAGCAAGTTGTACTCTTTGTGTCCCGGAGCGCTTTCAAAACGACTGTTTAGATCGAAACCCAGTAGTGCGTGATGTCTTAGGCCGAGAAGCCGTTTGGCATCTTGAGGTCCGATGCCTCCACTGAGCAGGAAGGGGAGAGGGCCGGTGTAGTGTTCGAGCAGGCTCCAGTCGAACTGTTGTCCCGAACCGCCGTATGTGGGGGTCTTGGTGTCCAACAGCAGGATTGAGCAGCAATCCTGATAGCGTTGAGTCTGTTCCAGATCGGTCTGGGTGGCTACGGAGAGAGCTTTGATCACCGGAACGATTCGGTTGATCCGCCGGCAGGTTTCGGGCGACTCATGTCCGTGCAGTTGGACCAGATCGAGTCGGTATCTCTGTGCGGTACGGATGACCTGCTCTTCGGTTTCGTTGACAAAGACGCCGACCCGTCGAATGGTTTGTGGCACTGTGGCGAGGGCTGCAGGATCGAGTTGGCAGGCATTACGTGGCGAGCCGGGCCAGAAGATAAACCCCATGTAGTCAGGGTGAAGGTCGGTCACCTGCCGGATGTTGTCCGGTTCACGCATGCCACAAATTTTGATTTTCATGATCGGGATTCGTTATGGGAGCTGCAGCGGGTCAGCTCTTGAATAAACGTTTGCAGGGCGGCAGCCGGGTCAGATGTCTTCATAAAACGTTCGCCCATCAGGAAACCGTTGAATCCTGCTTGACGCAGCTGGGCAACGGTCTGAGGATCGGCAAGTCCGCTTTCCGAAATTTTGACAAACTGTTGCGGAATGTGTTGGATCAGTGCAAAAGATTGTGCCGGGTCGGTGTGAAAGGTGGTCAGATCGCGGTTGTTGACGCCGACTACATCCACCGAGTTGCACAGGGCATCCAACTCCTCTGCGCGGTGTATCTCAAGCAATACCTCCAGCCCAAGTGCGTGGGCATATGCGGCTAGACGTTCGACCTGTCCCGGTGTAAGCGCTGCAGCAATCAGCAAAATGGCATCGGCTCCGGCAATCCGTGCTTGACAGATCTGGTAGGGATCGATGATAAAATCTTTCCTCAGGATGGGAATGGACAGGTGAGGCCGTGCCTCCTGCAAGTCGTTCAGATCGCCGGCAAAGTAGTCTCGGTCGGTCAGAATGGAGAGGGCCGCAGCTCCGGCCTGTGCATATCCGGTGGTGATGGAGGTTACCTCTGCATGCTCTTTGATAAAGCCTTTTGAGGGCGATTTACGTTTGAACTCGGCGATAATACCCGTCTGCGAACCAAGCAGCGCTGCACGCAACGAGTAGGCTCGGCGTGTAGTGGCTGTGGCTTCGGCTTCGAGTGCGGCCAGAGATTTCTGTTTTCTGGCAGCGGCCACCTCCTGCTGTTTGGTGGCGATGATCTGTTCGAGGATATTCATGGGAGGACGCATTTAGGAGTTCAATTCGACAAATTTACGGAAGGTGGCCTTTGCCCGTCCGCTCTCGATGGTCTCAAGGGCCTGGGCAATACACTCCGTAATAGGCCGTTGAGGTTCGAAATTGTGGATGGCGTAGGCGGCATTTACCGCAACGGCATTTTTTTGTGCGGGGGTTGCCGTGTTGTCCAACACCTTGTCGAAGATGGCGGCCGCCTCAGCTACGCTGGCGCCGCCGCTGAGATCCTGTTCCGTACAACGGGTCATGCCGATCTCTTCGGGAGAGACGATCATCTCCCCGTCGTTGGAGAAGACTTTGAAGTCGTCTGTGAGCGAAATTTCGTCGTAGCCATCCAGTGTGGTGACGATTGTATATCGGGTGTCGGTCTGCTGGTAGAGGTAGTTGTAGAGACGTCCCAGCTTCAGGTTATAGACGCCGAGCAGCTGGTGATGTGGCAGTGAGGGGTTGACCAGCGGGCCCAGGATGTTGAAGAAGGTACGGACGCCGAGGGCTTTTCGAACCGGGGCGACGGCTTTGAGGGCCGGGTTGAAGAACTGAGCATGGAGGAAGGCCATGTTGCACCCTTCGAGTGACCGTTTGAGCTGGTCGGTATCGCGCGTGAACTTCACGCCATGAGCCTCGATCACGTTTGATGAACCGCTGACGGAGGAGGCTCCGTAGTTACCGTGTTTGATGACCGGATAGCCTGCTGCTGCAGTTACGACGCAGGCAGCTGTGGAGATGTTAAAGGTGTTTTTGTTGTCGCCACCGGTTCCGACGATATCGATAGCATCGAACTCCGAGAGATCGACCGGTACACGCATCTCGAGCAGCGCTTCCCGGAATCCGGCCAGTTCGTTGAGGGTGATGCTGCGCATCAGGAACACGGTGATAAAGGCGGCGATCTGACTGTCGTTGTATTGGCCGTGTGCCATGCGGATCAGCACGTCACGGGCCTCATCCCGGTCGAGATAGCTGTTTTCGAAGAGTCTGTATAGTAGATTTTTCATGGTTTGCTGTTAAATAGATGTTGAGGGTAAAGGGATAGTTGTTGTGTTCGGGTGTAGAGAATGACGATCTTCCATTGGTTTGATCAGATGGATTGAGCACGTTAGGAGAATCATTCCCCAACGGAGGGAGGCCCTTGGAGTGGTTATGCCTTCAGCCAGTTCTCAATCAGCGAACGGCTGACGGGAGTGAGCACCGATTCGGGGTGAAACTGTAGGCCTCGCACATCGTACCGTCGATGAGCCAGGGCCATGATTCGACCGTTGTCATCTTCGGCCGTGATTTCGAGCTCTTCGGGGAAGTTCTCCTTATCGACGATCCAGCTGTGGTATCGACCCGCTTCGAAGGTTTCGGGCAGTCCTGCAAACAGTGGGTCGGGAGCGACGACGTGAATCTGACTGGCGATGCCGTGATAGACCTCTTTGAGGTTGGAGAGTGTGGCACCGAAGGCTTCGCCGATGGCCTGCTCGCCGAGGCAGATTCCCAGAATGCTTTTGCTGGGGGCATATTCCCGAATCAGGGGAAGCAACAATCCAGCTTCGGAGGGAATACCGGGTCCGGGGGAGAGCACAATCTTGTCAAAGTCGGCGATCTTTTCCAGCGCGATTTGGTCGTTGCGGGCAACCGTGATCTGATCGATACCTGCTTCGCGCAGCAGCTGTACGATGTTGTATGTAAAGGAGTCGTAATTGTCAAAAACCAACAGTTTCATGGTGGTGTGTATTTAAGCGATTAATTTTTCAGTTCTTCGGCCATTTGAATTGCTTTGCGCAGGGCTCCCAATTTGCCTTTGCCCTCCATCAGTTCGTTGTGCGGGTCCGATTTGGCGACGATTCCCGCACCGGCCTGAAAGTGCAGCACATTATCGCGGCTGAGGAAGGTACGGATCGTAATGGCGTGGTTGAGGGTGTTGTCGAACCCGATGTAGCCGATGCAACCGCCATAAACTCCGCGGGCGTGGCTTTCGATTTCGTCGATCAGCTGCATCGCCCGAACTTTCGGAGCTCCCGAGAGAGTGCCGGCCGGGAAGGTGTCGGCGAAGAGTCGGATACGGTTGGTATCCGGGGCGACGTGGCCGCACACACGCGATACCATGTGAATGACGTGCGAGTAGAATTGAATCTCTTTGTAGGATTTGACATAGACGCCGGTTGTGTTGCGGTTCAGGTCGTTGCGGGCCAGATCGACCAGCATGACATGTTCGGCATTCTCTTTGGGATCGTCGCGCAGTTTGACAGCCAGTTCGTGGTCGGCCTGGTCGTTTCCTGTACGGCGGAAGGTGCCGGCGATGGGATCGATTGTGGCGGTATCGCCAATCACTTTGAGGTGAGTTTCGGGTGACGAGCCAAAGATGCGGTATGAGCCGAAATCGAAATAGAAGAGGTAGGGGGAGGGGTTGATGGAACGCAGGGCCCGATATACTTTGAAGTCGTCTCCCCGGAAGGCCTGCATGAAACGCCGTGAAAGCACAATTTGGAAAACATCGCCTCGCAGGCAGTGACCGATTCCTTTGCGCACCATCTCCATGTACTGTTCGTCGCTGATGGGAGAGGTGATCTCGCCGACGGTATGGAAGTCGTAGGAGGCGTAGTTCTTACTGTTGAGGATGCTGAGCATGTTGTCGATGCCCGAAGGAGAGTCGATGGGCCGGTTTTCGGTGACAGTCATTTCGTTCCGCATGTGGTTGACCGTGATGACATACCGGAAGAAGATGTAGGCCATTTGCGGAACCTGGTCGATTTGCGGCTTGGTGATCTGTACGTTTTCGAAGTGGGCGACACAATCGTACGAGGTATATCCGAAAAGACCGTTGATGCGTCCGGGGGTGCCGGAGACGTTGAACAGCGCCAGAAAGTCGTTCATCCGGTCGCACAGCGGGTGATCTTTGTCGATGGTCAGGGCAACGGACTTGCCGTCAGGAAACTCCTCGGTAATGGTATCTCCGTTTACGGTGAAGCGGGCTATGGGCTCTACGCCAATGAAGGAGTAGCTGTTTTCGGAGGTGTGGTAGTCCGAGCTTTCGAGCAGCACCGATTCTGGAAAGAGGTCACGGACCTTCAGGTAGATGCCTACCGGGGTTTGCAGGTCGCCCAGAAAGGTGCGGCTTTCGGCTATGATTTGGATTTTATTTTCGGGTTTCATGGTTTTGAGCGTTAAAGAGTTTGACGTAGGTCTCCATATCTTTGTCTCCACGGCCAGAGACGGTGATGACTACCACATCGTTCGGATTGAATTTTTTGCAACCGAGCACGGCCAAGGCGTGAGCCGATTCGAGGGCTGGAATGATTCCTTCGAGACGGGTGGTTTCGAAAGCGGCATCGACAGCCTGCTGGTCGGTGATGGCCAGCACCTCCGAACGGTGAGTGGCTGCCAGATGGGCGTGTAGTGGTCCGATTCCCGGATAGTCAAGGCCGGCCGAAATGGAGTAGGGCTCGAGAATCTGACCATCTTCGGTCTGCATAACCAAGGTATGGCTGCCGTGGATGATACCATCTCGGCCCAGGTGGATGGTGGCAGCCGATTTGTCGGTGTCGATTCCCAGTCCGCCAGCCTCTGCAGCGATCAACCGTACCCGCTCATCTTCGAGGTATTCGTAGAAGGTCCCGGCTGCATTGCTTCCGCCTCCGACGCAGGCAATCAGGTAATCGGGATAATTCCGCCCCTCCTTTTCGAGAAGCTGTTTTTTGATCTCGCGGCTGATGACCGATTGAAAGCGGGCAACCATATCGGGATAGGGGTGTGGGCCGACCGTTGAGCCGATGATGTAGTAGGTATCGGCGGGGTGGCAGCACCAGTCACGGATCGCCTCATTGGTGGCATCTTTGAGGGTTTTGTTACCGCTGGTCACGGAACGAACCTCTGCCCCCAACATCTGCATCTTTTGTACGTTGAGGTGTTGACGGGCAATATCGGTCTCACCCATATAGACCACGCAGGGCATATCCATCAGGGCACATACGGTAGCGGTGGCCACACCGTGCTGTCCGGCTCCGGTTTCGGCGATGATCCGTTTCTTGCCCATGCGACGGGCCAACAGAATCTGCCCCAACGTGTTGTTGATTTTATGGGCACCGGTATGGTTCAGGTCTTCACGTTTGAGGTAAACGCGGGTACCGTATTTTTCGGAGAGACGTTTGGCATAATAAAGGGGGGATGGACGTCCGACGTAATCGCGGAGCAGATTATCCAGTTCTTTTTGGAAGCTGGGATCAGCCATCACCTTCAGGTAGTTTTTGCGCAGATTTTCGACATTCGCATACAGGATCTCTGGAATGTACGCCCCGCCGAAGGGGCCGTAATAACCGTTTTCGTCAATGTTGTACTTCATCGTATTGGTGTTTTTATTGTTTGTTACGGTTGGGGAAAGCATAAAAAAAGAGAAGCTGTCGTGAGTTCGACAGCTTCTCGATATAGAAAGATTACTTGTTAAAAGTTCATCAATGTATATACACGCATCTTACACTCACGACTTGAATAGTTGCGAGCGCCACCACCAGAAGTTGATGTTCATAGAGATGCGATTCATAATCTTGTGTTTTGAACGGAGTTTTGCTTGATTCCTCCAGCAGCAAATATAGATGAATTGAGGTGAAAGTGTACTTTTATTGATAAATTTTTTCTCTGAATTTTTGTGTTAGACTATGTAAAGATCTGAGTTACTGTCTGTCGGATGCTCAATTTTTTTTGCAAGCATTCCGTATGCAATACCGAAGTAGAAAGGGGCGTGAGCTTTTTTTCTACGATTTCTGGGGGGGGGGGAAGCAGAGGGCCTGTCAGGGTAGTTATTACGCATAGCATGTGATATAACAGACATACTGGTGAATACACAAGAATGCTGCGCTCTGATATCTGATAACCGAGTGCGACCCATTATCTGGTGTTATAGACGTATGATGGTTTCTCTGTGGATTCTTGCCAGTAAGGGCCTTCCTCAGGAAGTAGGTAGTGCGTGGTAAGAGTCCTAAACCGTTGGGGTCAATAATCGGACAGTGGATGGTGTTGTTCGACGCTGTCCCGTAAATTGCGGCTATCAAGATGGGTATAGATCTCGGTGGTCAAGATCGATTCATGTCCCAACATCTCCTGCACTTGACGGATACTGGCTCCGCCCTCAAGCAGGTGGGTGGCAAATGAGTGGCGGAAGGTGTGCGGGCTGATCTTTTTGGTAATGCCGGCCGCTTTGGCGCACTCGCGGATAATGTGAAAGACCATTACACGCGTCAGCGGTTTCCCTTTGTTGTTCAGGAAGAGCGTATCGGCGTAATATTCATCGACCGGCATGGTTCGGCGCTGTTCGAGATAGAGGGTGATCAGACGGATGGCCGTTTCACTGATCGGGACCAAGCGTTGTTTGTCTCCTTTGCCGATCACCCGTATAAAGCCGTCGGCAAAAAACAGATCGCTGATCCGTAGGGAGATCAGTTCACTGACCCGCAATCCGCAGCTGTATAGGGTTTCGAGCATGGCTTTGTTGCGATGGCCGAAACGGCTGCTCAGATCGATCGAGCCGATTACGGCGTTGATCTCTTCCACGGAAAGTACATCGGGAAGTTTACGGCCGATTTTGGGGGCTTCGATGAATTCGGTGGGGGCTGTCTCGATGCGATCATTGAGCATCAGATAGTTGAAAAAGCTTTTGATGCCGCTCAATTCTCGGGCTTGGGTGGCCTTTTCGACGCCTGTATCGTAGAGGTGGGCCAGAAAAGATTCGATCTGGTCGGCCGTTACCTTTTCTGGGGTTTTGATTCCGAACGTCTGTTCCATATAATCGGAGAGGCGTGCCAGATCGTGCAGGTAGGCTTGCACGGTATTTTCGGAGAGTTTTTTCTCCAATGAAAGATAATAGCGATAATCTTTCAGCTCCTTGTCCCAACTCATACCTCAAAATTAGTAAATTTGTCCCGAACCGTGAAATTCTTTGTGACGATGGATTACATAGCCCTGAATATTCAAACGCAAAACGAGGAGCAGTCCGAAATTCTGATGGCACTGCTTAGTGATTGGCCTTTTGATAGTTTCGACGAGCAGGAGAAGCTGTTGCATGCCTATATTCGCGAAAAAGATTACGCAGTGTGTCAGGGAGAGGTGGAGGCTCAGTTGAACGAGATGGCTGTGCCGTTTACTGTTGAGCGCATTGCTGATCGCAATTGGAATGAGGTGTGGGAGTCGAATTTTGAGCCGATCGAGGTGGAGGGGAAGTGTTCGATTCGGGCACCTTTCCATACGCCACGGCCCGATCTGCCCTACGATATTGTGATTATGCCCAAGATGGCGTTCGGAACGGGACACCACGCTACAACCCAGCTGATGGTGGAGGAGATTCTCGATCTGCCCCTGCAGGGTTTGAGCGGATTGGACATGGGGTGTGGAACGGCTGTGTTGGCTATTTTGGCGATGATGCGTGGAGCGGCACACATGGATGCCATTGACATCGACGAGTGGGCCTATACCAATAGCGGGGAGAATGTCGCCACAAATGGATTTGCCGGTCGAATTACGACTCAACAGGGGGACGCTTCGTTGTTGGCAGGTCGTCATTATGACTTTGTGCTGGCCAATATCAACCGTAATATCTTATTGGCGGATATGGCAGCTTATGTGGAAACGCTCACAGCGGGTGGTCGGTTGGTGATGAGCGGCATTTTGGAGGCCGATATTCCCTGCATTGTCGAAAAGGCTGAATCGTTGGAGATGCATTACGACGGTTACCGCATCCTGAACGGCTGGGCCTCCGTCCGGTTTACGAAGGAATAGCAACCATAGTCCAGTTTTTATTGCCTCTTTGTGCTGGATGTCCGATTTTGAATTGGCAAGGATGCTGGTAAAATAAGTGAGGTGTCTGCAATCTTAATAGAGAACCTATTTTCCCGTTATCCATGTAGGATGCAACAGTATGCAGCGTGAACCTCCGAAGTAGCTGATGCAATTCCTCGAATATGCGTATCAAAATAATGGCTCGCACATTGGCGCCTTTAACGTGCCTCTGCGAGCCATTTTAGGATTAAGTAGGTTGGAATTAGAATTTATGTGGTTGCAATACCAATAAAACGATTATCGGGAGGCGGTGGTAACAGCGACGGCCTTATCACCGGGTTTGTACCAGTCGCCACGGGCACGCATGACCTGTTCAACCACATCCCGCACACAACCCTCACCGCCTTTGAACTGCGAGACATAACGCGATGTTTCGATCACTTCGGTGGCGGCATCTGCGGGGCATACCGGCATCCCGACCTGTTGCATCGGCTCGATGTCGGGAATATCATCCCCCATATAGAGCACCTCTTCCGGTGTGACGCCAACCTTTTGCATCAGATCATGCAGTGCCTTGATCTTATGCATGCAGTTCGAGTAGATGTGTTTGATTCCTAACATATTGAGTCGCACCTCCAGACTTCTGCCCCGACCACCGGTAATGATGGCAATCTCGTAACCACGGCGGAGCGCATAGGAGAGCGCATAGCCATCTTTGGCATGAAATTTCCGAATAAATTCTCCCTCTGGGGTGACGGTGATTCCTCCATCGGTCATGACACCGTCCACGTCGAGTACGATCAGTCGTACTTTTGCTATATCTTCTTTGAAGTTTCCCATATGTCGTTACTAATTTTACGATATAATTCTTGCCATTGCGGGTGTTGAGCCAACAGCTCCAGGTGACGTTGCTGCGTGAGTAGATCGCCCCGACGAGCGGGTCCGGTCTGTACTGCTGCTGCCGATGGACTCTCCATGGCTTTGCGGGCTGTTTCACCGATCAGCGGTCCGATCAATGTGGCCGGCAGGTGCGCCTCTTCGAGCAGTTGCTGGGCGATGGCGTACATGCGGTTGGTAAAGTTGCAGGCAAATACGGCGGCCAGATGCAACTGAGCCCGTTGACTCTCGGTACTTTGATGCACATTGTCGGATAGAGCGTTGGCCAACTCCAGCAGTGTTTCTACCGTTGTTTGATCCTCGCCTTCGATCAGTAGCGGAATTTCCCGAAAATTGACTTTACGACCCGCGGTGAAGGTCTGTAGGGGGTAGAAGACCCCTCGATGGTGCAATCGTTCGGGCAGTACATGCCACGAAACGCATCCGGCCGTGTGGGCAACGATAGCTTCGTTGTTGGGAATCAGTTCAGCCACTTGTCCGATTTGTGAATCGCTCACTGCAATTAAAATGATATCTACTGACTGCAGTTCAGCAGGATTGTCGGTATAGGTGCAACCCACCATTTGGGCAATTGCACGGCCTCTATCTCGATTGCGGGCATAGATGCGATCCAAACGAAATTGCTCGCCCGTTGGGGCGGTCGGTTCAGAGCCCAAAGCAGACAGGGCGCATGCCAATGCCTCGGCTACATTGCCGCTTCCGATCAAACAAATCCTTTTCATGCTTCTACTTTGGGGTTATTGTCACACGCTTCGACACGCTGTGATGTCGCTGCTTCTGTTATTGATTTGGAGTTACCACTGTTCGCTTCCTCTTTTTTTGACTCAGTTGTGATAGCGTCGGTAGTCAAGTCTTTTGCCTTTTGATGCTTGGATGAAACATCTGCCGAGCATTCAGCGGTAGATGTAGCCTTTTTGTTTACGATGCCTTCTGAATCATCGGGGACCGATGGGGCTGTTTGAGTGGCCGCTGCAATTGTGTCGATCATTCCCTCTTTGAGGTCCATGATGCGAACATTATAGGGTGAATTTTCAGCCATCTGATCCATATTGTTGAGGATGGTATCGATTTCACGATATTCGCTGTTCATGCCGATATCCAGTGGGTCTTTCCACAGCTCCTGGTAGTTTTTTGGGATACGATCCTGTGCGGCAGGGCGTGCCGTTGCAACCAGATGGATCACATCGAATACGGTCAGTGTATGGACATCCCGTGCTGGAATGTAAAAGTTTGTTTTATCGTCACGGCCCAAAATGGCGGCAATTAACCCTGCACGTTCCAAATCGAAGGTGACATCCCGGACGATACGCACGGGCATGTTCAGCTGTTGAGCCACTTGATCGGAGGATATTCCCCCTTTGTTATCCAGAAAATGAAATACGATTTGTCGCATGACCAACAACAGAGCCCGTTTGCGGTATTCGTAGCTCATTTCGCTGGCTCGTTTTTCGTATTCGAATTTTTTGATGTTTTGGTAGGCGAAGGCCAGTTCACCTCCGAAAAGGACGATCTGCCAGCTGGCTTGCAGCCAGATCAGAAAGAGCGGGAAGGCGGCAAAACTACCGTAGATGGCGTTATAACTGGTCAACGAAGATTGAATGTTGACGTATATAATTTGGAACAGTTGGAAGATAGAGCCGGCGATGATTCCGGCGGTCATGGCGCTGCGGGGCTTGACTTTTGTGTTGGGGATCACCATATAGAGGAAGGCGAACATGACCCAAATGGTGAAGAGTGAGAAGAGGCTGAAAAAGAATTCAATCGCAGGGCCTGGGGTGATGTGTAGCAATTGGTCTTGCAGTTGTAATCGAATACTGTTGGAGATGATCCACAGAATCGGGACGATCACTACGACAGCAATATAGTCACTTACTTTGCGGGCGATACTGCGCGATTTACGCACCTCCCAAATATCGTTGAATGCCTTCTCGACGTTATTGAAAACCTTGATGACAGACCAGAACAACACTAACAAACCGACGGAAGCGATCAGGCCGCCACGGGTTCGTTGCAGCATGGCATTGGCGAATTCGATCACTTGGTCGATCACTATGCGATATTGTGGAAATTCGGCATAGAGGTAGGCGCTGAGTTTGGTCTCCAGTGCGAAGCCTTTGGCGATGCCGAACATCAGGGCAGCAATCGGTACGATTGACATCAGGGTGTAGAAGGTAAGAGCGGCTGATTTGATCAGGATGCTGTGTTCAGAGAAGCCCTGGGCGGTGAACAGGCATACTTTGAATTGCCGTACAGCCCAACGGATTTTGGACGAACGGTATTCATGTTCTTTTTTGAACCAGATGTCGTAGGAGATATATTGGATGATTTTTTTGATCATTGCACAATGTCTCTATGTACAAAGATAACAAAATCCGGGAGGTTTGGAAAGTTCGGTGCGGAAGTTTTGTCTGGTGGAGACAGAAATCACGCCAGGAGCAGTGAGCAGGCGATAGTGAGCTTATCTTTCTATTGAGTTTTACATAAGTATTTAGCTTTTACCGCCTTTTACCACCAAAGAGCTTTTGCAACCAGTTTTCCTTAATACATATGGTATGGCTGAATGGAAGGTGAGGCATGTAAAGCCGTGGCGTGGTATAGGACAGCGGTCTGTAGCCTATTCACAGTGGATAGGCTACAGATTAGGCCTTGACATCAATGCACAATCGATGCTGAGCGGTATTGACGGCTTGGGATGATTATGCAGGGTCGTTTTTGGCTGAATCGTCGGGGAGGGAGACGGGTGAGGTCTCCTGTGGGGAAGCGGCTGTGGTAAGCCTTCTGATTTTGATATTGAACCAGGCGAACAGGATGGACATCAAGGGGCTGAGATAGCAGAAGAAGGCGTAGGGTAGGTAGGTAAAGGTGGATACGCCCAAAACGCTCGATTGGGTGGCGCCACAGGTATTCCACGGGAAGAGAACTGAGGTCACGGTGCCGGTATCTTCCAATGTACGGCTCAGAACTTCTGGAGCAAGCCGGTTTTTGCGGTAGACATTGGCGAACATCTTGCCGGGAACGACGATGGCGATGTATTGATCCGATGCGGTTGCATTGAACAGTAGGCAGGTGCCGGTTGTGGTGGTGACCAGTCCGCCGGTGGAGTGGACCCGTTTGATCAGTGCCGAGGTGATTCGTTCGAGGAACTGTCCGGCCTCCATCACTCCGCCGAAAATCATGGCGGTGATGATTAACCAGATGGTATTCATCATACCGGCCATTCCTGAGGTGCTGAACAGGGCATCGACCGTTGGATTCCCGGTATTGATCGCCAGGGAACCGTACATGGATTGGGTGATGATACGATAAGCGCCTTGCAGGGTGAGAGTTCGCTGTCCGCTCAGTTGGGCAATCACATCGGACTGGGTGATCAGTGCCAGAATGGCCCCTAAAATGGCTCCGAGGAAGAGGACTGGTACGGGTTCAATGCGCCGTGCGATCATCCAGATGACCAGGACCGGGACGATGAACAGCAGGGGGCTGATATGGTAGGTGGAGGTGATGGTTTGTTGTACGGCATCGACGGACATCTCGGTCGGTTGCACATCGATGCAGAGTGAGATGATGGTGAACAGGATGAGGGTGATCAGTATGGTGGGTACAGTGGTGAACATCATGTACCGAATGTGGGTAAACAGGTTGACTCCGGCGGTGGCTGAGGCGAGGTTGGTGGTGTCGCTGAGTGGGGAGACTTTATCTCCGAAGTAGGCACCTGAGATGATGGCTCCGGCGATCATGGCGTCGTTGAGGCCGAGGGTCTGACCGATTCCCAGCAGGGCTACGCCGACGGTGGCGATGGTGGACCAGGAGCTGCCGGTTGCTATCGAAATGATGGCAGCGATGATTACGGCGGCGGGCAGGAAATAGTCCGGTCGTAGGATGTATAATCCGTAATGAATCATGGCGGGAATGATGCCACTGAGCATCCAGGTGCCGGCCAGAGCGCCGATCATCATCAGGATCAGTATGGCGGGCATGGCAGCTGAAAGCGTATGGAGAATCCCTTTGAGAATATCCTGCCAGGTGACTTTATTGTAGAGGGCGATGCAGGTTGCGACGCTGGAGGCGATCAGCAGCGAGATTTGGTTGGCACCCGAGAGGGTGTCATCGCCCAGGGTGATCACGTTAAGGCTGATCAGCCCGATCAACACCAAAATGGGAATGAGAGATTGCAAGATGGTTGGTCTTTTACGACTTTTGTTGTGCATGTTGATCGAGGTCTGAGTTGTGAATAAAAATTTCGGTACCGAGTATCAGGACGTAGGGTTGTGTTTCGATACGGGTGAAAGCTGCGTAGTGGTTTCCTCCTTGACGAATCCCCAGGGTTTTGGCAATGGCTTCTGCATCATGAGGAAAATCTTTTTTGAGTAGATTGCAGCGGGTGATTCCCTCCTGTTTGAACCGTGATTTCAGTGTTTTGGGTTTGTAGGGAGCGGCCCATTGAATGGGAAAGATACGCCCCAGAAACGCCTCCGGGATTTGGTCGGAGAAGAGGTACCCGGTAGGGGAACCGACCCGGCATCCGCAACGTTGGGCGTAGGACTCAATCAGGCGCGCTTTGTATAGGACCACATCGGGAATCAGCAGGTAGCGTGCCGTAAAATCGTTTGTTTGCTCTTGGTATACAACTTCATTGTTGTGTCGTTGTATCGAAGATGTGTGTGCAGCTTGTGCTTGCTGCTGGTCTGAAGAACAATTTTGTTGAGTTGTCGACTGTGCAACCTTGGCTTGGGGATTGTCCAACCATTTTCCCTTTTTGCGGGAATAACAGAGCGATGGGTGCCCTGAGGCGGTCAATCGAATCACGCCCGTCTGCCCAGAGGCAGGGTATGAAGCGGCAGAAGTCTGTAATTTTTCCGATGATGTAGAGCTATTTCCCCCAATTAAATTATTGTCTGTGTTGGATGGGACCAAATGCTCAGAAATGGCAATATGGTGAATTGGCTTATTGTCTTTCGGACGGTGTATTTCCATTAAAACCTCTTTGCACTCGCCGTGAACTGAGATGATCTCTACTGAGCACTCCTCCCCGAAAAGACGGAACGCCTCGTCAATGTCGAAAAGTGGTGAGGCTTTGATTACGACAAGAGGTGACAATTGCAACAATGAGGGCAACAATCGTTTGACATCGGGCGAACAAGCCTCTAAGAGCCACACCTTTTTGCCCTGGCTGTCTCTTCGGGCGGGATCGATGTAGATCAGATCGATCGGGCCGATCGATTCCTGCCCAGAGATCAGATCGGCTACGAATTGTTCGGCTGTTCCGGATTGAATCCGAATGTTGCGAGCCCGGAGCCGTTCGAAGTTGATTCGGGCGATTTCACACAGTTCCGGGCTCTGTTCAACGGTTACGACCTGGTCGAAATGGTTACTGAAATGGAGAGTATCAACTCCTAAACCACAAGTTAGGTCGAGGCAGGTGTGGCCTGCATAGTGTTTGAGCGAGGCACTCTCTTCACTGCTGGCCTGTTCAAACGAGAGTGGCGGCAAGATACACTGTGCCGCATAGTAGGAGGGCAGCTTGGTGCGGGCCCGTTGCAGATATTTGATTTGGGTTGCCACCAATGGACCATTCTCACGCAAGGATAACGCCACTTTTGTCGGATCGTCGTTCAGATGTACGGCGATCTGTTCGCGGACATCGGGCCGTAGCAGCGTCTGGATATCGTTGCAGGAGATCATGGTGCAAATATCCGGGAATTTTTCTTAAAGAGCAATTTTTCGTTTCGCTCTTCTCTTAATTTGATTGCGATAGCTATCGTAGCGATTACCGCATAGAGTGCAATCACCACCCCTCCGGGCATATCGACATTGCGAATGGCGGTGACTGGCGTATGAGCAGCCCATCCGATGAGGCTATTTTGCCATGTGAGCGCATGATGAATAATAAAGCTGCAGATTGGGTTGAGAAACCCGAGTGGAAGGAGTAGCCAGACGAGCCCTGTACAAATCGTAATGAAAGAGGTGAGAATTACAATTGGATTGATCAGCAATGAAATCACAGGGATGTTGCCAAAGCTGTATGCAACTAAGGGTAGCGTACCGATCTGTGCGGCCACGCCGAGGAAAACACAACTTAGGATAGCATTGGGAATACGCCCCCATTTTTTGCGATAACGGAACAGTCGAGGATAGAAGAAGAGGATGGAGAGCACGGCGACAAACGAGAGTTGAAAACTGATGTCGGTCAGGTATCCGGGATGGACTGCCAACATGAGCGTAGCGACACCCAGGACGATGTTGTAGCTGTTTCCTTTTTGTGCGGTACTGAACGCCAGTTGTGCGCAAGACATCATCAAGGCAGCCCGAATGACCGGGGCAGACAATCCGGCCATAACAGCATATCCCCACATGAAGAGTATGACCAAGCTGTTTTTGATCAGATGTCCCCGACGGAAGAAGACGATCCAGCCGAACAGCAGGTTGGCAAAGAGCAGGACAAACCCCATGTGAAGTCCCGATACGGCCAAAATATGGGCGACGCCGGTGACGGCATACTCTTGTCGCAGGGTGGGGTCGATGCCTCGACGTTCACCGGCTACCAGTGTGGCGAGTAGATTGCGGTCGGTTTCATCCAGGTTGAGCCGTAGGAGTCGGGAGACAGCTGCCTGTTGGACTTGTGCCGCTTGTACAGAGAGGGGAACGGTTTGTGGCGTCATACGGGTGATTAGCGCACCTCGGGTGAGATAACTGCGGGAGAAGAGTCCCCGACTGTGCATCAACCGTCCGTAACCGCTGTCGGTGGTGTCGATGGGGTTGAGGTAACCTCTGAAAGTGATCTGTTCGCCGATTTGAACCCGATAGCTGGTGTCGATATAGAGCTGAATCTCTTCGGAAACGGGTACCCATTCCGTAGCGGGATACGGGTTAGATCTTGCTATGGTTTGCCGATTTTCGGGACTAAGGGAACTTGTGGAGCCGGGATTTGCATAGCTCATGTTGAAATCGTAGGCCCTGTCTGGAGCACAACCGGTTCGTGAAGAGAAAGTTGGTGTGGAGTCAACGTTGCGGGTAGAGGGAGTCCGGAATGTTACGTCCGATTTTCGCGGGTAGGGGCGGTAGTAGCCGACATGCGCCGTCGTACGTTGCCAGCGGCCTTGGGTGTAGGGCGTTGCGTCGATTTGGGCAACCATCAGTAGCCGTTCACCTTGCGGTATTTCGGGTTGGGCTGTGCCGATACGGCTGATCAGCAGACCGGTCAACAGAATGGATGCCGAGACATACCACCATCCAGCGATACCTTTACGCAGAAACCAGGCTGCAACATAGACGATGATCGCAATTGATGCCAGTAACCAAGTTGATACGGCGACCCACGGAGCCAACAAAATTCCGATCGTCAGCGGGACGATAATCCTGAGGAAGGGTGATAGTGCTATTTGGTCCGACAGGTGCATGGCCAGGCTCTGTTAGGCACCCCATGAGGCGCGGTCGAGGCTGCGGTACCGGATCGCTTCGGCGATGTGTGGAGGATGGATGTCGGGACTTGCCTCTAGGTCGGCGATGGTCCGGGCCACTTTGATGATTCGATCGTAGGCTCGGGCCGAAAGATTCAGACGCTCCATGGCGGTTTCGAGCAGTTTGACCGACTCTCGATCCAACGGACACCACTCACGCAGTTGGCGACTGCTCATCATCGAGTTGGTATGAATGTTGGTGCCGGCAAACCGTTTTTGTTGAATCTCTCGGGCCGCAATCACCCGTTCCCGGATGGTGCTGCTCGATTCTTCCGGACGGGTTTGTGTCAGGTCCGAAAAGGGAACGGGAGTTACCTCCACCTGCAGGTCAATGCGGTCGAGCATCGGCCCGGAGATGTGATTCAGGTATTTGGCCACACTACCCGGAGAGCAGACACAATGTTTGGTCGGATGGTTGTAGTAGCCACACGGGCAGGGATTCATCGAGGCGATCAGCATAAAGTTTGCCGGATATTCGACTGTATATTTAGCACGGGAAATGACGATCCGTTTTTCCTCCATGGGTTGCCGCAGCGATTCGAGTACGGTACGGCTGAATTCAGGCAGCTCGTCCAGAAACAGAATTCCGTTGTGAGCCAGCGAGATTTCGCCGGGTTGTGGAGTGGTACCTCCTCCCACCAAGGCCACCTGTGAGGTGAGGTGGTGCGGCGCGCGAAACGGACGTGTGGTAATCAGCCCCTCTTGACGACCCAACTTTCCGGCTACGGAGTGGATTTTAGTTGTTTCGAGGGCCTCTTGCAGGGTGGTAGGTGGCATGATTGAGGGCATCCGACGGGCCAGCATGGTTTTGCCGGATCCCGGAGGACCTACCATCAGCACGTTGTGACCTCCGGCAGCGGCCACCTCGAGGGCCCGTTTGACTTGCGTCTGACCTCGCACGTCGCTGAAATCGTAGTCGAAAGCGTATTGAGCGGCGGCAAAGGTTCGTTCGATATCGATTTTCAGCGGCGATAATTGGGTGCCTCCCTGCAAAAAGTCGATCACTTCATTCAGGGTCTTGACGCCATATACATCCAGTCCCTGCACGACGGCCGCCTCGTGAGCGTTGGCTTCGGGTAGAATAATGCCTGCAAATCCCTCTTTTTGAGCTTGGATAGCAATCGGAAGGGCTCCTTTGATTGGGAGGATGGCCCCATTGAGGGAGAGCTCCCCGAGCAACATGTAACGGGATAAATTGGGGGAGATGATTTGACCCGATGCGGCCAAAATAGCGATAGCGATGGGAAGATCGTAGGCAGAACCCTCTTTGCGCAGGTCGGCAGGTGAGAGGTTGACGGTCACCTTTCTGCCGCTCATGCGGTATTCGCAGTTGTCGAAAGCTGAGCGGATCCGTTCCTGACTTTCGCGCACGGCGTTGTCGGGCAGGCCAACGAGATACATGCCTACTCCGGCTGTGATGTTGACTTCAACGGCTACGGTGGTAGCCTCGATGCCGGATATGGCGCTGCAATAACTTTTGACAAACATGCGGGTTAGTGTTATGTGGTGTTACGGAATGGCCTCAAGCTATCCATGCCGTTTCGGGTAAATATCTTGTACGTCCTGTCTGTTGGTTAAGCAGACCGTTTTGTCTGAGGACTGTACGTTACACGTCGTCCGATCCAGAGGCGTAGAGCTGTTTATTGTGCAGCCAGACATGCTGCGGGGCATGCACAAGCTATTTGCATAAAAGCCTCCGGACGGGTGCGTTTCCACTAAGATACTACAAAAAATGGAGAATGTGTGAAAGTGTCGGATTAGTTGCAGCAATAGAGGTAAAATATTTTGTCCTCGAAGATTTTATTTGCCTTATTTAAGTCTTCATAGAGGAAGAGTATGTTTTTATTCCTCATAAATCACAGGCTCTATTTGTAAGGAGCAGATTCAGATGGAAATGTGATTTTGTATGGGCGTGCAGTATGCATATGCACAGCAAACAGAACGGATGTTAGGTGCTGCACGTATTTAGCAGAATGGGGCAAACGACAGGGGCTGCCCCAATAGACAGGAATACGGATTTAGAACGGAGATCCTTCGTCGTTGCCGTTGTTGCCAAAGCCGTTTTGGCCGGAGCCGAATGTGCCGCCCAGCGAGGAGGGAATATCCTGGAAGGAGCCGCCGAAATTTCCGCCGAACGAACCCGAAGGCACACCCAAAGCGCCATAGCCACCCGGATCATTGAAATTTTGTGTGGAACCGAGCGAGGAGGTGAATTCGGTATTCATGCTGCTGTCGATGCCTGTATAACCTGGATCTTCATCAAAATCCATGAAACGGGCCTGCTCCTTGCGGAAACGCAATTTAATCGTATCAACGGCTCCGTTACGGTGCTTGGCGACAATGATTTCGGCCATGCCTTCCGTTGGTGTACCATCTTCGTCAACGGTAAGTCCGTAATATTCGGGACGGTGGATAAAGGCAACCAGGTCGGCATCCTGCTCGATGGCTCCTGATTCACGCAGGTCGGATAGTTGAGGCCGTTTGTTGCCGCCTCGCGATTCAACCGAACGGTTCAACTGCGACAGGGCGATGATCGGAACGTTCAGCTCTTTGGCAATGGCCTTCAGCGAACGGGAGATCATGGCCACCTCTTGTTCTCGGTTGCTGTTGCGGTTATCGGTGTTGGCGGTCATCAACTGCAGGTAGTCGATGATGATCAGTTGAATATCGTATTGGGTTTTGAGTCGGCGGACCTTGGAGCGGAATTCGAAGACCGAAAGCGCTGGCGTGTCGTCGATAAACAGCGGAGCAGTGGACAGGGGTTTGATGGCTGTTTCCATGTGTTTCCATTGCTCGGGAGTGAGGTCGCCGTTGCGGACGCTGCGTGAGTCGAGTTCAGATTCGGCCACGATCAGACGCATCATCAGCTGTTCGGCGCTCATTTCGAGTGAGAAGAAGGCCACCCCTTTTTGAAAATCGACCGCTACATTGCGGGCCAGCGTCAGGACGAACGCTGTTTTACCCATGGAGGGTCGGGCTGCGATGATGATCAGATCGGAGGGCTGCCATCCCAAAGTCAGACGGTCGAGGTGGGTGAAGCCGGAGGGTACACCACTGAATCCCCCTTCCCGTTTGGAGGCCTCTTCGATCATCTGCAGCGTTTTGGTCAAGATGTCGCGAGACTTTTGCACGTCACGTTTGACGTGGCCTTCGGCCACTTTGAAGATCTCTCCTTCGGCAAAGTCGATCAGGTCGGTCACATCCGATGCTTCGTCGTACGAACGCTTTTGAATCTCGGTGGTTGCCCGGATCAATTCGCGCTGCACATATTTTTGGGCGATAATTTTGGCGTGAAACTCGACGTGAGCGGCCGATCCCACCTTTTGGGTCAGTTGGGCCAAATAGGAGGCGCCTCCAACCAGAGTCAGCTTTTTGATCTGTTTCAGCTTCTCGGTGACGGTGTAGAGGTCGATCGGTTTCAGCTCCATCGACAGGTCGAGAATAGCCTTGTAGATAATCTGATGAGCCTCTTTGTAAAATGCTTCGGGCGTGAGCAGTCCCTGAACCTCGATGACGGCATCTTTCTCGAGCATCAGCGCACCGAGCACGGCCTCTTCGAGCTCGACGGCCTGAGGGGGAACGAAACTGATCGGATCAGCCATTAAATCGGCTGCTGCTTGAGCATTTTTTTCTTTGGGAGAGTATTGTTTGGCCATAGTTGTCTTGTGAAATCGGACTGTAAAAATAGTAAATTCGTCGGAAAGTCTCCGGAGAAAACGCGTTACGAGCTCAATGTTTTTTCCACCCGAAGAAATAGCTTTTTTGACGTCGTTTCTCCTCTTGGCTGCGGGCTACATACACTTTTTCTCCCGTGTAAGGGTTAAAGCCGGTATAAAACATCACTGAAGAGAGGGTTAGCGGGGTTGGCGTCAGATCCTGCACCTGTTCAAGCCGGAAATGGAGGCGACGGGTCTCGACGGCCAAATGACGCATATCGGCTTCGGTGCAGCCTGGATGGCTGGAGATGAAGTAGGGAATCAGCTGGTAATTCAACCCCTCTTGCTGGCAGATGCGGTTGAACCGTTCGTTCAAGGAGTGAAACAGCTCGAACGAGGGTTTGCGCATCAATTTGAGCACATGCTCTTCGGTGTGCTCGGGAGCCACTTTGAGCCGTCCAGAGACATGGTTGCGGATCACCTCCCGCAGGTAGGCATCACCGTCCTGTTCAAACAGGTCGTAACGAATGCCGCTGCCGATAAATGCCTTTTTGATCCCTTTGATTGCGGTCACTTTGCGGTACAGATCGATCAGCGGACGATGGTTGTTATCGAGGTTGCGGCAGGGTGCTGGAAAAATACACGACGGCCTAATACATTTGGCGCAGAGTGCTTTGTTGCGTCCTCCCATCCGGTACATGTTGGCCGATGGCCCCCCTAAATCCGACAGGTAGCCTTTGAAACCGGGCATAGCGGTGATTTGACGCACCTCCTTAAGGATGGAGGCTTCGCTACGGCTCGATATGAATTTGCCCTGATGGGCCGAAATGGTACAGAAACTGCACCCCCCGAAACATCCTCGATGTAGATTGACCGAAAATTTGATCATTTCATAGGCCGGGATATCGCCTTTGCCGTTGTATCGAGGGTGGGGCAGACGGGTGTAGGGGAGGTCGAAGCTGTGATCCAGCTCCTCTTCAGAGAGCGATGGATAGGGTGGGTTTACCACCACATATTGATCTCCGACAGGTTCAACTAACGTTGCGGCCTGCATCCGGTTCGATTCGGTCTCGATGTGGACAAAATTCTCACCGAAGGCCTTTTTGCTCTGTTGACACTGCTCGAAGCTGTGCAGCATGATGGTGTTTTCGGGCAGTGAGCCGATTTTATTTGCGGGGGCGAGGTAGGCAACTTGCGGTAATTTGCGAAGCAGGTTCAGGTTATATCCGCCGCGCATGGTACGGGCAATTTCGGGCAGCACTTTATCTCCCATGCCGTAAGCCAGCAGATCGGCTCCACTCTCGACCAGAATGGAGGGGTTTAGAGTGTCGTTCCAGTAGTCGTAGTGGGTCAGGCGTCGCAGCGAGGCTTCAATACCGCCGATAATGACCGGAGTGTCGGGGTAGAGCTGTTTGAGAATGCGGGTGTAAACGGTCACTGCATAATCGGGCCGAAATCCAGCTTTACCGCCGGGCGTATAGGCATCATCGCTGCGCAGACGCTTGTTGGCGGTGTAGTGGTTGACCATTGAGTCCATGGCTCCGCCGGTTACCCCGAAGAAGAGTTTCGGACGGCCCAGCTTGCGAAAATCGCGCAGATCGTCTTTCCAGTTGGGTTGTGGAACGATGGCCACACGCAATCCTTCTGCCTCTAACAGACGGCCGATGACGGCTGCACCAAATGATGGGTGGTCGATATAGGCATCACCCGAAAAGAGGATTACATCGAGTTCGCTCCAATCGCGGGCACGTACCTCTTTGATCGAGGTGGGCAGCCAGTCGGTCAGCTTATGGATTGGAGCAGCGGGATGGTGCTGTTTGGTGTGGTCTGTTTGGTGCGGATTCACGGGAAGAAATTTGTTGTAAATGTAGCGAGATTACCTGTGATTGACAAATCGACAGTGAGAATTTTTGAATGAAAATGATTGGGTTTGATCATGCTTTTGGTAAATGCTAAAGTGAATGATTTATTTGATGTTATGTAAACTTTATTAAAGTAAAAATATAGGTTATGATATCGGGATGATCTGGTGAAATTTGTTTTGTGTTGCCCCTTCAAGTGGGATGGATGGTGGTAGATTTTTGGTGTATGATCCAATTTGATAACGGCTTTAAGTTTAGGGTTGTACTGTGGCGTAATGAGCCGTTGTAAGGGAGTGACCGTTCAAGGTGCGTATTTAAACGATTGTGTCTGAATTTTCGATGGTTGAAAATTGTTTGAAATTTTGGAGATATGAAAAATTGCGGTACATTTGTCACTGTAATTGGTTTCGAAAGAGCGGCTAACCGCTTGTGAATGAAAAGGGAATCGAGTGAAAGTCTCGAACAGTCCCGCTGCTGTGAGCTCGATTGCATTTTCCCGAAAATCTGTTGCCACTGACACGTTTCGGTTGTGTTGGGAAGGCTTCGGGAAGGAGAGTAAGTCAGAAGACCTGCCAGTTACGAATAACCGAATGCGAGGACAGAATGGTTATGGTGTTTGGCCCGTTTATTTGGGGGGCGGACATCTTTCCCACCGTCATGGATGAATAAGGAGGCCTGCGGTATTTGTCGGCGCATTTTACCTGGATTTTACGAATAAACCTTATTCATATTATGAAAAACAAATCGACATTTTCGTTGGCAAAATTTGCTGTGCCTTTGTTGGTAATGGCCTTTGCGTGTGCCTCTTGTGGGGGTGATAGTAAAGATACTCCTGGACCTGATGGCGGAGAAGGTACCGGTGAGGGGACTGCATATATTACCAAAGTGGTGGATTTTATGCCGGCCCCGGGGCAGTTTGTCAACACGATGCCGGCTTGGACCGAAGAGGATACGCAGGAGTCGATGAATCAAAAGGTACTCAATGCCATTGGTAATAATAAACGGGGCATGATTTCGCTGGGTGGTTATGGCGGTTATGTGATAGTGGGTTTTGACCACACGATCGAGAATAAAGCGGGTTTGCGTGATTTTCGTGTGTTAGGCAATGCCTTTAAGAATAGTTCGGAGCCGGGCGTAATTATGGTTGCTTATGATAAGAACTTGAATGGCCAGCCCGATGAGGATGAGTGGTACGAGATCGCTGGTAGTGCTCATCAGGAGTCAACTCCCGAGAGTTGGTATGAGGCGGCACGAGAGGCCGGTAACGATGTTGTGTTGCATCGTAATTATGAGATTACCTATTTCCGTCCGGAGAAGGAGCCAACCACCACAGAGGAGAAGGAGCAGTATATTCGTTGGGAGGATAATTTGGGAGGTTCGGGTTATTTGCCGAAGAACACATTTCATGTACAGCCCTATTTCCCGCAGTGGGCAGAAGGAGATCGTTTAACGCTGAAAGGTACCTGCTTGCCGCAGAATGCAATTGTAAATGGAACGATTTTCGAGTTACAGGCGTTCACGTATGGGTATGCCGACAATGTGGGGAATGCAGATAAAGAGACGTCGATTGATATCGATTGGGCTGTTGATGCAGCAGGAGAGCAGGTCTCCTTGCCCGGTGTTGATTTTATCAAAATTTATACGGGTGTAAACCAAGTCAACGGTTGGATTGGAGAGTGTTCGACAGAGGTAATTGGCGTTGAGGATCTCCATATGTTGGAAGAGGAGATTCCTACCCGATAAGTTGGCTTTGGGAGTATCACTGGATGGCGTCTGATCAATCTCCTATGTGTTGGAGCAAGCTTCATCCGAATCCTGGCCAAAAGCTGGACAACATACAAGCTCCACTCTGTTAAGTGTAGTAAAAGTTTAAATGGTGTGTCTATGCATCAATGATTTAAACAGATAAGGCAGACTCGATATTGAGTCTGCCTTATCTGTTTTTTACAAGCGTGGAGGTTGATATCCTTGAATTTACATTTGTGTATAGGTGAAATAAGTGGAGTGGTATCGGTCAAAACGGTTACTCGATTGGCTGACGGATTCTGATGTTTCGTTGGTAACCTTCATGCGTATTCCACCTTGCATATCGTCTTTTTGTGGCTAAAGTTTTATTGTCGAGCAACGATGATTCGGAACCAGGGCTACGTCAAGATCTGCTATCGAGTGCCAGCAGAGGCATCAGCATGATTTGTATCGGTTGATCTCTTATTTGTGGCGGGGACTAAATAGGTGGTTGGATGTGAGCTTTGTGCATGGATTATGCTTGGCTGAGCCTGTCAGCTCCAGGACCACTCTCTATTGGTGCCTTGCTGTGTTTCCTCTTGAGTCGGGGGAGGCAGGAGGTAGTTTCCTTTCCTCCCGGTTCCAGCTTGGCGTTCCCCAGCGTGTGCTGCATACATCTGTTTGTAAGGACGTAGGACAGCCCCCAATAACTCACCTCGGTTTGGGAAACTTTTGGGGGAAAGAGGAACAGGATAGACTTAAAGTGTTAATTGAAGAAAGGTATAGAAAATGACTGTTATTTAGAAAGTAACAGAGAACTATCCCCATAGCTTAAGAAGCGAAAATCGTGACTCAGAGCGTAATCGTACACTTTGCGCCAATCCTCACCAATCAGGGCTGAAACCAGCAACAACAGGGTGCTTTGCGGTTGGTGGAAATTGGTGATGATTCCGCGGATGATGCGGTAGCGGTAACCGGGCATAATCATGATTTGGGTCGCTGTCTTCAGCCGATCCATCCCCTGATGCTCCAGATAGTCTGCCAAGGTGTTCAATAACGGCCGTGTCTCTTGTTCATCTGGAATGTCGTAAATTTCCCACTGCCCGATCGGACGTTCTGCGTCGGGTGTTCCGGTTTGTTGAATCCGCCAACCCAGCGCACAGAGTGACTCGAGGGTGCGTACGCTGGTGGTCCCTACGGCGATGACGTTGTCGAGATGAGCGATCAGATTGCGTATGGTGGAGAGCTTGATCTCGAAATGTTCCGTGTGCATTTTGTGCAGCACAACCTCGTTTGTTTTGACTGGCAGGAATGTACCTGCCCCTACATGAAGGGTTACTTCATCCGTAAGGTGCCCTTCCCGACGCAGAGAGTCGATGATCTCGGGCGTAAAATGGAGTCCGGCTGTCGGGGCTGCAACCGATCCTTCGAACTTTGAATAGACGGTCTGATACCGACTGTTGTCCACCTCTTCGCTCTCGCGGCAGAGATAGGGAGGAATCGGAATACGTCCCAAAGTCTCGAGCAGCTGTCCGAAACTTTGATCGCCATCCCAACTGAATTCGATGATCTGCTCCCGTTCGCCTTGCTCGGCTTTGCGTGCTGTTAATCTTCTCGGTTGACCATCCACCTCAAAGTTGATGTGCAGATCGTCCTCTTTCCACTTTTTCAGGTTGCCGACGATGCAGCTCCATTTACAGGATCCTTTGATGGCAAAAGCACGTTCATAGTCCGCAGGCTCGTATGGTTCGAGACAGAAAATTTCGATACGGGCACCGGTTGGCTTGTGGAAGATGAGCCGGGCACGAATCACTTTTGTGTTGTTGAAGACCAGCATGGATCCTTGGGGCAGAAACTCTCCGATGTGATAAAACTGGCTTTCGGAGATATTGCCTTTGTTGTAGATCAGCAATTTGGACATTTCCCGTTTTTCGAGCGGGAATTTGGCAATACGCTCTTCGGGGAGTGGGTAATTGTAGTCGGATATGAGCAGATCGTTCTTTTTCACGGTCACAAAAGTATAAATTGAGCCTTGAATGGTGCCTGGAGACAGCAGGGTCTGCGGCAAGCGCAAAAGTAACAATAAAATGGTTAAGGCGTATGGATCTCTGCTGATTGTTGTGTACCTTTGCCCCGCACAGCAGGGTGGCTCTGCCGCTGCCTCCGTTGGATCGGAGGGGGAGGAAAGTCCGGGCAACACAGAGCGCCGTCCTTCCTAACGGGAAGATTTCCGTAAGGGAATAGTAGTGTAACAGAGAATAACCGCCGGGATTGTTTGCGATTCCGGTAAGGGTGAAAAGGCGGGGTAAGAGCCCACCGCGGGTGTGGTGACACACTTTGGCCGTACGCCTGACGGGTTGCAAGACCATGTATACCGACGCAGTAGGATTGCTCGTCCGATGTCGGGGGGTAGGTTGCTGATGAGTCGTACGGGTGACCGTCGGCCTAGATAAATGGCAGAGGCCTTCTTGAAGGTACAGAACCCGGCTTATACATCCTGCTGTGTTTTTATAGAATCTTTTATTGACCGGAAAGTTCTTCCAGGTTGTTTCAGATATTTTTATTGTGATTGAGGACAGGCGCTTCTCTTTTGAAATTTCGGGGGAAGTGGCGCTGTGTTTTCCATGTCGTGTGGATGAGATGCCTTGTGCAAAGGTGTTTTTGTACCTGCATTTCCTGCTGTTGCCTGATGTTTTCATGGGCCTTTCCCTGCGGGGCCTCCAAATGTGGGCAGGACTGGTTAAGTGGACGCAGTATAAAGTTATACTCCCCATTTGCCAGATCCTATATGAATTTGTTGAGCTTCAGATTGAACAAAGGGAATGCGTGAGTGCCGTCTGTTTGTTATATAATTTGTTATATAAAACGCATGGTGTTGATAGGGCAATGTAACCGGTAACCCTTTGGATGAGTGGCGGGGAAACAGCGGATTATCGGATGGTCTGTTTGGTGGCAATGATCAGAATCGGGTGGTAAGTGATGGTCACCTCTCCGGTTGGGGTGGAGTAGTGGGTGCGGTAATCGGTTTCGAATTGTGTTAGACGGCGTGGGGTCCAACGACTTTTGTGGATGGCGTTGACCCCCGTTGCTTTGATGTGACGCAGTACGGCGGTTGGCGAATCAAAGGTTAATTGACGGGTGTACTCTTTGCACTCCAGAACGGACAGGCCCGCCTGTTGAAACAGTTTGGAGAGTTCGTCAGCCGTATAGTAATTCAGACCGTCCCCGGTAGTAGTCCGAATTTCAATAAAATTGTCCGGGCCGAAGGTGCTCAAGGCGATCACCCCTTTGTCTGAAAGCAGTTCGGGAAGAGCGTGAATGAATGTGGGCAGGTTATCGAACCATTGTACGGTCGAAGCGGTGGCGATCAGATCGTACGGCTTGTCGGAGAATTGGGTCAGAATTTCAGCATCTCCCCACTGGAAACGAATTGTATGATTGCGGGTGTAGGCTTCCAAGAAATTGGCCGAACCCTCCACCAGATCGTTCAGAGTCCATGAAGTATGTGGGCAGAGTTCGAGTAGTCGGCGGGTCAGAAAGCCGGTACCCGTTCCGATCTCCAAACCCCGTGCAATGTGCTCCGGCTGAATGTGGGCCGAGATCATGCGGGCCAACTCGTCACAGATTTGTTGCTGAACAACTGCCAGCGAATTGTAACTGTGCAGGTTGGCTGCAAAACGATTCCTTAGCAGATCTTTGTCACTCATGGCGTGCTTTCGGTAGCGTGTCGGCGGACAATTTGGACAATACGATTTCGGGGTCGGCAAAGGGGTAGTGCGGCATTTCGGGAACAAGCTGTACTTCAGTAGCCGGTGATTCGTCGTCCCAATACGCCTTCACATTGGCTGGTGGAAAGATGACATCCTCCCCGCCGATGATGGCATGACTCCAGCGAATGGTGGGGCTATAGGCCTTGGTCGAAGCGTCGTACAACTTTTGCAATTCGTCATACTTCTCTGCGAAGGGACGACTCTCGAGCCAGTCGACAAGTCGATTGTAACTATTACCGAAAGTGCGACGATTAAAGGTGTCACAACCGACCCGTTCCATCCCTTTCAATGTGACGGTGAAGGCTTTGGTAGGGATACCGTAACGGTTGTTGATGGGAAGCGGGGTGCCGTTAAGGGCGACGGTTCGGTAAAACGTGATTCCCTTGAAGATCAGTTCAGACACCCACACACCGAATGACCAAGCAAACAGATAGATTCGTCTGTAACGGGCTACACTCTCTGGAGAAACCGGACTGATTGTTCGGTAGTCATATGTGCAGAGCAGATCATACCCTTCTGGACGGATATGATCGACCAGATGGTAGTCGGAGCCCCATCCCAAAGCGTAAATAATTAGGTCGCGATTCTCTTCGCGGGTTATCCAATGCTGTTCCATACCTCTTTGAATCTTACAATAGCATCATCGGGCAGGGCTGCATGCAATGAGACGCGTACACGCGCCTTGCCTTGCGGTACGGTCGGGGTTCGGATCGGCATGACCCAGAAGCCTGCCTCCCGGAAACGTTCACTCATCTCGATGGCTCGTCGGTTCTCTCCGGCCATGATCGGAATGATGTGGGTCGAGGAGGTGTTGCCGGTCAACAGTCGGGACAAATCCCGAAGGTGTTGACGCCAATCTTCCATTTGGGGCAGGCGGCTGATCACATATTCGGACCATCGTAATGAGATGGGGGGTAGTGCGGTGGAGAAGATCAAGGTGCGCATGCGATTGACCAGAAAGTCCCGGGTCAGTGAATCAGTCACCACAAATGCCCCCTGCGAAGCAATTGCCTTTCCCAAGGTGGCGATCATGATGTCGCAATCGATACCCTCTTCAGCTGCCAGGCCCCGTCCGTCTGGTCCGCATACCCCGAAAGCGTGTGCCTCATCCAGGTAGAGTTTCACATCGTATTGCTCTTTGAGTTGTTGCAGCTGACGGAGCGGCGCCCGATCTCCATCCATACTGAAGATGGATTCGGTAACCACCCAAACCTGACGGTAGTTGGCCCGATACCGTTTCAATAACCGTTCAAGATGATCCATGTCGTTGTGGTTGAACCGCTGCCATTCGGCCTGACAGAGCCGCAATCCGTCAATCAGACTGGCGTGGATCAGTTTGTCGGCCAAAATTAAATCTCCCTTTTCGGTGATGGCGGGCAAGATACCGGAATTGACCATATAGCCGCACCCTAAAACCAAAGTGGCTTTCCCTCCGTATAGGGTGGAAAGGGTCTGTTCCAGGCGGGTGTAATCGGGACTATTGCCGGTAATCAAACGTGAAGAGGGGTTGCTGAGCAGAAACTCATCACTGTTGCAAACTTCGCGCATGAAATCGCAGTGTAGGCTCCGGCACGAAATGCCGAGATAGTCGTTTGACGAGAGGTTGAGGTAACGCTTGCCGTCATGTTCGAGGTAGAGACCCTGGGGGGTGACATCGGGCAGGGTACGGAGGTTGTTTTCGGCCTCCAGTCGAGATAGAATTTCCTGCATCATACGAATAACTCCTCCTCTTCCGCTTTGTCAATATTGAGCAGTTGGGTAACCGCTTTGCGACCTTCCGCTCCCAAGTCGATCGAATAGTTGTTGACAAACAGCTCGATATGGCTGCGGGTTACCTCTTCATCCAACTCCTGCGCATACTGGTGGACAAAATCGGCCGAAGCTGCCGGGTGAGCCATGGCATACGCAACGCTGCGGCGCAATACCCGATCTACCTTTTGTTGTGTAGCCGAGTCCAATTTCCGTGAAACGACAATGGCACCGAGCGGCAGCGGCAACTGAGTCAGTTTTTCCCACTCGATACCCAGGTCGGCAATCAGTTGCAAACCGATTTTGCGATAGACGAATCGTCCTTCGTGAATCAATACGCCGGCGTCACATTCGCCGCTCATCACTGCATCAGCAATCTGCGAAAAGAGATAGGGCCTTTTGTTTTGGGCTGTGGGATAGATGCGGCTCATCAGTAGGTTGGCTGTGGTATGCACGCCAGGGATGGCGATCTGTGCGTCGTATAGCTCATCGGGGTAGATTTTGTGTCGGCTGACCAGCAGCGGGCCATTGCCTCGTCCCAAGGCACTGCCACTGTTGAGAACTTTATAGTGGTCGCAGATTTGCGGCACAACTGCATAGCTCAATTTTGAGATGTCAGGGCCATCCTCCAGTACTGCCTGGTTGAGCTGCTCGATGTCGGCTAAATTCAGATCGAAGGTCAACCCTTCGGTGTCGATGCGACCGTGGAGTAGGGCATCGAACATGAAGGTGTCGTTCGGACAGGTGGATATGTTAAGCTTCAAGTTCATGAATCAAGCGATTTAAGTCACGTGCCAAAGTTTGGGTAGCTGCATGCAGATCCCATTGTGCAAAAGGTTCTCCGACCAGATTCGAAATCGTGCGAAGCTCCAAAAACGGAGTATCGGTTTGCAGACAGACATGAAAGAAGGCGATCCCCTCCATGTTCTCTATATCTGCTCCTTCAGTATCGACATAAGGTGAGGCGGCTGCGTTAACCGTATTACTGACCACCTGTTGAAAACGAACCGAGTCTGCAATAAATGGACAATCCGTTTGTTCGCCAAATTTTGCCTGAAAGGTCTGCTCTTGAAAGGTGCCGATATCTGCACTACGTTCGGTTTTGACCAATACACTTTCCCCAACCGGAATCCTCCTGCCGGGGTACACTCCGGCCAAACCAGCCAAAATGACTCGTTGAGGATGGTAGCGACGAATCAGCCGGTAGGTGTTATAGGCGCAGCGGTAGCTGCCCACGCCGACCGTTTCAACGATTACCCCGGCGGGTTGTGAGGCAATGAATGGTTTGGCCTCCAGCTCGGTCGGAATCAAGACCAATGTGCGCGTGCCAAAATGCCGTTTGGTCTTCATGCTCAGGACATGGATCGACACTCCGAAGGCAATGACCAACAGCAAAATTTTCACCCACCACGCTTCGGTAAAGATAATCATGCTGAAGAGAAGGGTGCTCCACAGACAGATCAAGGTTGAGGCCTTGACAAATCGTGGGATGCCGCATCCTTGTTCGTAATCTTTGAGGTATTGGCCGAAGAGGCGGTTAGTGAGCAGCCAGGTTTGCATTCGGGAGGAGCTTCGTGCAAAACACCACAAGGCCAACAGCAGGAACGGAGTGGTGGGGAGCAGTGGCAGGAATATCCCGACAAATCCCAAGGCCACAGAGAGGTATCCGGCTATTTTGAGTAAGGTGTTTTTCATAGGGCTCTGCATCGGAGGCGCAAGATACGAAAAAACAAAAAAATGTCTATCTTTGTCCATTCAAAAACAGTTGCATACCTTATGGCGGACAATTCGATTCTTACGCGCCTTGATGGCCTGAAAATCAAATATGAAGAGATTGGTCAGCAGATGACTGACCCCGAAGTGATTGCCGATGTCAAGAAATTCGTCGCGCTGAACAAAGAGTACAAAGAGCTTCAGCCGATTGTTGAGACGAGCGATAAATATCGTACGGCGTTGAACAACCTCGAGGAGGCCAAAGAGATTTTGGCTCATGAGAAGGATGAGGAGTTGCGTGAGATGGCCCGCATGGAGGTTGCCGAACTGGAGCCAGCTTTGGCTCAGATGGAGGAGCAGATCAAACTGCTGTTGATTCCGGCTGACCCGCAGGATAGCAAAAATGCGATTGTCGAGATTCGTGGAGGTACGGGTGGTGACGAGGCGGCTATCTTTGCCGGCGACCTTTTCCGGATGTACACCAAATTTATCGAGAAGAAGGGCTGGAAATACGAGATCAACAGTGCCAGCGAAGGCAGTGCGGGTGGTTTCAAGGAGATTGTAATGAAAGTGACAGGCGATCATGTGTATGGCGTATTGAAATATGAGTCGGGTGTGCATCGTGTGCAACGTGTGCCGCAGACTGAGACTCAGGGACGTGTGCACACCTCGGCTGCTTCGGTTGCCGTATTGCCGGAGGCAGAGGAGTTTGATCTCGAGATCAATATGAACGATATCCGTAAAGATATTTTCTGTGCATCGGGTCCGGGTGGCCAGTCGGTCAACACGACTTATTCGGCAATTCGTCTGACCCACATCCCGACCGGTATTGTCGTTCAGTGTCAGGATCAGAAATCACAGCTTAAAAACTTCGATAAGGCATTCGAAGAGTTGCGTACTCGTATTTACAACCTGGAGTATCAGAAATATCTTGATGAGATTGCCTCGAAACGTAAGACTATGGTTTCGACCGGTGACCGTAGTGCGAAAATCCGTACCTACAACTATCCTCAAGGTCGTGTCACTGATCACCGCATCAACCTGACGCTGTATAATTTGGCGGCGGTTATGGATGGTGACTTGCAGGAGATTATCGACAAGTTGCAGGTGGCCGAAAATGCCGAGCGTCTCCGTGCCAGCGAAGAGAATTAATCGATTGCGCGAGGTCCATTGTTCGTATGTACGCAAGGTGCCCAGTTGAGTGGAGCTTCTTTTCGGGGGAAACATGTGTTGATCGCGAATGGCCCCCTGTCTATCTGCTGCAAGAGTCGTATGACGTTACGGGTGGATGCATGCCAAAATTGAGCAACCACAATACGCGCAAGCCGTTCGCCTCTTTTGTTAATTCAGGTGCTTTTAACTTTTCTTTGATTTGAGTAAAGGTGTACTAATGAAATAATAATCTTATCGATATGAATGCTGATCAGCTTTTTGAACAGATCAAGGCCAAACGCAGCTTTTTGTGTGTTGGACTCGATAGTGATATGAATAAGATTCCGCGCCATTTGTGGGGGGAAGAGGATCCGTTGTTTGCCTTCAACAAGGCGATTATCGATGCGACGGTTCCCTATGCGGTTTGTTATAAACCCAACCTGGCTTTTTATGAGGATTGTGGCGAAAAGGGCATGGTCAGCTTGCGTCGCACGTTGGAGTATATTCGTGAGAAGTATCCCGATCTGTTTGTAATTGCCGATGCCAAACGTGGCGATATCGGCAATACCTCCAAAATGTATGCCCGTGCATTTTTCTCCGAGTACCAGTTTGATGCGGTAACCTTGTCTCCTTATATGGGGCGGGATACGGTCGATCCTTTCCTGCAATTTGAGGGGAAATGGGCTGTTATTGTAGCTCTTTCGTCCAACCCGAGTGCGGCTGATTTTGAGATGTTGCCTTTGGAGGATGGCGGTTACTTGTATGAGAAGGTGATTGATGCTTCGAAGGAGTGGGGAACGACCGATAATTTGATGTATGTGGTCGGTGCCACCAAAGCCAAAATGTTGAAAGGTATCCGTGAGTTGATTCCGGACCATTTCCTTTTGGTGCCGGGGGTCGGAGCGCAGGGCGGAAGCCTCGAAGAGGTGGCCAAATATGGCATGAACCGCCGTTGTGGTCTGTTGGTCAACTCGTCGCGTGGCATTATCTATGCCGATAACGGTGAGCGTTTTGCAGAGGCTGCCGGTGAGAAGGCTGCTGAGTTGGCGGCCCAGATGGCACAGTTGATGGATCAATACCTCTAATCCCGTTCCACGCTGCGGGGACCAGGCTTATTCCTTATGGTTGAAGGCTCAATTTGAGGCTTTTTTCACCTTGACGGCGCACACAAAAAGCGAGTAAAACCTGATCTATTCCCTCAAGAAAAAATCATCGGGAGATTTTGTTGAAAATTATTACGTATATACGCGAAATTGATTAATTTCGCGTATATTTTTATGTGATTTACTAATAAAACACAATAATTTCCCGAATTATGGATATTACACGAAGTCAGCTTTCGGGCAAGACCCGTACGGAACACGATCTACTGGGAAACAAAGAGGTTCCCGTGGAGTTTTATTTCGGTGTGCAGACGATGCGTGCCATCGAAAACTTCAATATCAGCCGTGTCCGGCTATACTTTTTTCCCGAGTTGATCAAGGCGTTGGCCATGGTCAAGGAGGCTGCCGCAATGGCCAATCGCGATCTGGGTTTGATCGACGGTCATGTCGCACAGGCAATTATTGAGGCTTGTGAGGAGGTTCGGGCCGGTAAACTGGATGACCATTTTGTAGTGGATATGGTTCAAGGTGGTGCCGGTACTTCAACCAATATGAATGCCAACGAGGTGATTGCCAACCGCGCCTTGGAGATTCTGGGCCACCAGCGTGGCGAGTACAAATATTGCCATCCGAACAACGATGTCAATATGTCGCAATCGACCAATGATGCCTATCCGACTGCAGTGAAGATTGCGTTGATCAACAGCATTTCGAAACTGGAGTCGTCGCTGAAATGGTTAGTGGAGGCATTCCACGCCAAAGGTGCTGAGTTTGCGCATGTGATCAAAATGGGACGTACCCAGTTGCAGGATGCGGTTCCGATGACACTCGGTCAGGAGTTTGAAGCCTATGCGGCAACGTTGACAGAGGAGGTTGAACGTTTGGAGCAAAACTATAAACTCTTCCTGGAGGTCAACATGGGAGCTACGGCAATTGGTACGGGTATCAACGCTGATCCTGATTATTCTCCGTTGTGTATTAAGTATCTGCGTCAGATTACCGGTCTGCCGGTTGTGGCAGCGACCAATATGATCGAGGCAACCAATGATACCGGAGCGTTTATTATGAACTCTTCGGCTCTGAAACGTTTGGCGGTTAAATTGTCAAAGATTTGCAACGATTTGCGTCTGCTGTCTTCAGGTCCTCGTACCGGACTCAACGAGATCAATTTGCCTCCGATGCAGCCAGGATCTTCAATTATGCCCGGTAAGGTGAATCCGGTGATTCCGGAGGTTGTCAATCAGGTGGCTTTCAAGGTAATTGGTAATGACTTGACCGTGACGATGGCGGCTGAGGCCGGTCAGTTGGAGCTGAATGTGATGGAGCCGATTATCGTACATAGCCTGTTTGAAAGCATCGATCTGCTGAGCAACGGCATGAATACGCTGCGTGATCGTTGTGTATCGGGCATTACTGCCAACGAGGAGGTTTGCCGCAAGTTGGTTTACAACAGTATTGGACTGGTTACGGCGTTGAATCCCTATTTGGGTTATGAGACCTCGACGGAATTGGCCAAGACGGCGCTCAAGACCGGTAAAGGTATCTATGAGCTGGTTTTGGAGAAGAAGTTGATGAGCAAAGAGGAGTTGGACAATGTCCTCTTGCCGGAGAATATGATCAAACCACGTAAATTCTATCATAAGTAGTCGGTTCGACTGGTGGTAGTCTTGCCGCTGGAGGAAAATAGGTCCCTGGCTGAAGGTAAGAATCCAGTGCGAATCATTTACATTTGATTCATATTAATCCGGAAGCGTCTTAAACGCTTCCGGATTGTTTTTTATGTTAGGGGTATGTTGCTGTGTTATTTCAGTGTGTCGCTGGGAGCGTTGTGTGGTTGAGTGTGATAATTAGAATTGAGTCATGTATTTAATAGCGAAAATTAGGTTTGCTTAGTGGCTGAAGTATGAAGTGAATTGGTCTCATCGAACTGTTTGTACTCCAGTGTTAATGACCCATACTGCCTGTTCCAACTAAATCCGTAGGCGGATTTTCCGAAGTATCACGCGTTATTCTTAAATTTATTTAGTATCTTTCAGCAAAATCTAAATCTCCCGGAATTATGGAAGCCGAGGTATTGGACAATCAAACGTTTCCTGAATATGTTGAGCCTTTTCTGAAATTGTCGCAAGGATATTTCAGTGAGGCCAGTCATCATTTGGTCAAGTCTGCATTACGTGTTGCCATCGAAAAGCTCGATGGAATGACCCGTTACGATGGAACTCCATTGGTGATGCACTCGGTGGATACGGCCACCATTGTGATTCGAGAAATCGGATTGGGACGTAATTCGGTTATTTCGACTCTGTTGCATGATGTGGTACGGTTGGAGTTGATGAATCTCAACTCGATCGGACGACACTACGGTGAGCAATGTATCGGCATTCTGAAAGGGTTGTGCAATATTTCAGACGTGGATACGAAGGCTGCTGAGGATCAGGTGGATAATTTCAGAGAGTTGATCGTCTCTTACGCTTCAGATCCGCGGGTTATTCTGATCAAGTTGGCCGATCGTCTCGAGGTGATGCGGAAGCTGGAGATGTTCCCGCCCGAAAAACGGTTAAAAAAGTCTTGGGAGAGTTTGAATCTCTACTCGCAGATAGCGCATAAATTGGGCCTCTACAACGTAAAATCGGAGCTTGAGGATATATCGCTCAAGTATCTGGAACCGGAGGATTACAATTATATTTTACGTCGGTTGGAGGATACGGCTGCCGAACGTGAGGCCTTTATCAAGGAGTTTGTGAAGCCGATCGAGGAGAAGATGAAGCAGCAGAACTTCAAGTACCACCTCAAGAGCCGAACCAAGTCGATCTATTCGATTTGGCGCAAGATGAAGCGCATGCATATCGGTTTTGACGAGGTGTACGATCTTTTTGCGATTCGAATCATTCTGGACTGTCCGCGTGAACAGGAGAAGGCCTGTTGCTGGGCAATCTATTCGATCGTGACCGACTTTTATACGCCCAATCCGGATCGTATGCGAGATTGGATTTCGATCCCCAAATCGAATGGTTACGAGTCGTTGCATACGACAGTAGTTACGCCTGATGGGCGTTGGGTTGAGATCCAAATCCGTACGGAGCGTATGGATGAGATTGCCGAAAGGGGAGTGGCGGCCCACTGGCGTTACAAAGGGGTCAAGAATGATGGTTTGGGCACGGAGGAGTGGTTCAGTCGGATTCGGGAGCTGATCGAAGCGACCGAAAATCAGCCCCGTGCGGATAAGTTTAATATCAAGTTGTCGTCGGGAGAGATTTTTGTCTTTACCCCGAACGGTGATTTACGTAAATTGAATGAAGGGGCAACCGTTTTGGATTTTGCCTTTGATATTCACTCCAATTTGGGGGCTACATGTGTAGGAGGTAAGGTTAACCATCGCAATGTCTCGTTCAAAGAGCAGCTGAAAAACGGTGATATTGTCGAGATCCTGACCTCCAAGACCCAGAAGCCTAAAGCTGATTGGCTGAACATTGTGACGACGAGCAAGGCCCGGAACAAGATCAAGGCCTATTTGCGAGAGGAGCAGGCAAAGGCGGCCAGTTTGGGCCGTGAGGAGCTGGAGCGCAAATTGAAGAACTGGAAGCTGCCGGTAGCGATGGATGATGCAGTGACGATGCTCTGTAAATATTACAAGTTTAAGACCGGTACGGAGTTGTACGGTCAGATTGCACAGCAGAGGATCGTTATTGGTGAGGTGAAGGATGTGTTGACTCGTCTGTTGGATAATGAGACGCCAGACGAAGTACGGCAGGTTAAAACAGTTGCAACCAAATCTACTTCGGATGCTGATGATGCATTGATTATTGATGAGTCACTGAGTAATATCGAATACAAGTTGGCGAAATGTTGCAATCCGATTTATGGTGACGATATCTTTGCCTTCACGACCATTAATAATGGAATCACCATCCATCGTCACGACTGTCCCAATGCGATGCGTTTGAAGGAGCGCTATCCGTATCGGGTTCTGCCGGCCCGTTGGCAGAAGGAGGCGGCTCACGGTTCGTTCCGTGCGACGGTTCGGATTCAGGCGGATGATGTTCCCGGTTTGGTCAATAAGATTACCGAGGTGATCAACAGTGAATTGAAGATCAATATTCGGTCGATGAGTCTCAATTCGGCAGGAGGGGTACTCTCCGGTTTGATCAATATCGAGGTGACCAGCACGCAGGTTGTGGAGACGGTGGTGTATAAATTGATGAAGATAAAGGGAATGCAGAAGGTGTTCCGTGTAAATAATTAGTATGCCCCATTCCGAATCCATATCGCTCAGTGACCTGCAAGCCATGATCAAGGCCGGTATAGACCGGGCGCATCCGTTGCCGTATTGGGTGACGGCTGAGATCAGCGAGTTGAAGGTAAACTATTCCGGTCACTGTTATCTTGAACTGGTCGAGAAGGGTGGAGCGAATCATGTTCCCAAAGCTAAGGCTAACGCAGTTATTTGGCGCAGCACCTATGCGATGCTGGAACCCTATTTCCGGCAGATGACGGGGCAGACGCTGGCTGCCGGGTTGCAGGTGTTGGTGAAGGTGGTCGTTTCGTATCATGAACTTTACGGCCTGTCGTTACAGATCACGGATATCGATCCGGCCTATACGCTGGGCGATATGGAACGTCAGCGCCAGAAGACCATTGCCCGGTTGCAGGAGGATGGGGTCTATGATATGAACCGCGAATTGGAACTGCCCGTTGTGATTCAGCGCGTGGCAGTTGTCTCTTCGCGGAATGCGGCCGGTTACCAGGACTTTTGCAAAGAGTTGGCAAATGGGTTGTACCGTTTTGAGGTAGAGCTGTTCGATGCCTTTATGCAGGGGGCTGGAGCCGAAGATTCGATCATTGCAGCGTTGGGTACGGTGGCGGATCGCAGCGATGATTTTGATGCCGTTGTGGTGATCCGTGGAGGTGGATCGCAGAGTGATCTGGGCTGTTTCGACAGCTATCGTCTTTGTTGTCATCTGGCGCAATTTCCGCTCCCGGTGATTGCGGGTATTGGACACGACAAGGATCAAAGTGTTGCCGATTTGGTGGCTGCGGTTTCGGTCAAGACGCCGACGGCGGTAGCGGTCTATTTGAAGAATCGTTGTGCAGCATTTGACGATTGGTTGCAAGAGCGTTTCGAAGAGTTGTCCAGCCAAGCCGTGACTTTGCTTGATGACGAACGACAACGTTTGCAACAGGCTGCGGTCGCTTTGAAATTAGAGCTGTCGGAGCGGATGCACCAACAGCAGTTACGTTTGGAGCGATTGCAAGGTGATTTGGTGCGATTGACCGGGCAGGTGGTGTACAGAGGTTTGGGCAACTTGCAGAATCTGCATACCCAATTAACGCAGTCGGTAAGGTATGCCTTGCAGAACTGTGTTCGCCAGTTGGATACCTGTCGAGATCTATTGGTGGATCGTAGTCGGTCTGTGTTGCAGAGCCACCGTCAGCAGTTAGAGCTGTTGAGTGACCGAATTGTGACGCGAGATCCGAAACGGATGTTGGAGTTGGGATTTGCATTGGTCCAGTCCGGTGATCACCATTTGACATCGGTGCGCGATGTCCGTCCGGGAGATGAGATCCGTATTGTATGGTATGATGGCTCGGCCGATGCTGAGGTGCGTGAGTTGCATCCGTCACGCAAGTCCAGCCGGGCAAAACAACAGAATACAAAACAGCAGTAATGGGGAGGTGCAGCGAACAATAGCAGTGTTGGTAGGTGTTCGTTGCGTATAGTCCTCTTTTGAGTGGAATAGAAAAGTGTTATAGTCATATGGAAAAGAAACAGCCCTCTTATACCCAAGCGATTGAGGAGATCGAAGGGATTTTGGAAAAGTTCAACGATGCCCAGATGAATGTGGATGAGCTGGGAGCTCAGGTGAAACGGGCATCGGAGTTGATTAAGTTGTGTCGTGAAAAGTTACGCAAGGCAGAAACCGAGGTAGCTGAAGCGCTCAAAGAGGAGTAAGAGGTAAAAAGAGATGTGTAACAGGCGGTTCTTCAAGGGCCGCCTATTTTTGTCGGAGCATTCCTATATGTAGCTCGAATTTGCTTGCTGTTACAGAGATCAATTGAGATTAACTGATGGTATGGCCGATTGAGTCCTTTGGGTTTGCATTTGGTGTGAGATGACTTATGTAATGAAAGAGTTTCTCCCCAATGCTAAAGGCTCATTCCCAAAGATTTGCTGACGTAGAGGATGGATATGCTGCATACATAATATCTGTCGCCGAATTCGCACCAAAAATGTTAAAATCTAGATTGCCGGCACATAACAAAGGGGGCGCAGAAAGTTTCTCTTTCTGCGCCCCCTTCTATTTATTATGATTGTGTGCTATTCGTTACGGCCGTGGCAGTGTTTGTACTTCTTACCGCTACCGCAGGGGCAGGGATCATTACGTCCCACCTTTTTCTCTACATGAATGGGGGCAGGTTTGCTCTTGTCGCCTTGACCTGCTGCCGCTGCAGCCTCCATGCGAGAGGTCTGCATGCGTGACATGTCGGTGCGTTGTGGTTTGACCGGCTGCTGCGGGGCACTCTCCTGATTTTCGCGAATCGGAATCATCGCTTTGAAGAGTGTGGACAGAATTTCACGGTTCACTTTCTCCAACATCTTGCTAAAGAGGTTGAATGACTCGAACTTGTAGATCAACAGCGGATCTTTCTGTTCGTAGGTGGCGTTCTGTACACTTTGACGCAACTGGTCCATTTCACGCAGGTGATCTTTCCAGTTCTCGTCGATGGTGGTCAGGACAACGATCGTGCTGAAGCATTTGAATACCTCTTTGCATTGCGTATCGTAGGCCTTTTTCAGATTGACCGGAACATTGTAACCGCGGAATCCATCCGTAATAGGGATGTAGATATTTTCAAATTTATCACCCTGCTCTTCGTAAACCCGTTTGATGACAGGGTAGGCGGTTGCGGCAACCGAATTGATACGACGTTTGTAAGCCTCCTGGAAATCTTTGACCACCATACCGGTCAGCATGGCTTTATTGGCAGCTTTGTAGGTCGCCTCGTCGAAGGAGGGCTGAACAGCCACCTGGCGAATCATGTTGAATTTGAAATCGTCGAATTCCAGGTCGCCGTTCTCTTCGACAAAGGTCTGCGCAAAGTCCATCATGATGTTGTTCAGATCGACCTCGATGCGTTCTCCATAAAGGGCATGGCGGCGCTGTGTGTAGATCACTTCACGCTGTGCGTTCATCACGTCGTCGTATTCCAGCAATCGTTTACGAATACCGAAGTTGTTCTCTTCGACTTTGCGTTGAGCCCGTTCAATGGCACGGGACATCATACCGGCCTGGATCACTTCACCCTCTTTGAGGCCCATGCGGTCCATCAGTTTGGCGATACGTTCCGAACCGAACAGACGCATCAGGTTATCTTCCAACGAGACATAGAACTGTGACGAACCGGGGTCTCCCTGACGACCGGCACGACCACGCAACTGACGGTCCACACGGCGGGATTCGTGACGCTCGGTACCGATGATGGCCAAACCGCCGGCAGCTTTCACTTCGGGAGAAAGTTTGATATCGGTACCACGACCGGCCATGTTGGTTGCAATGGTTACCTGTCCGGTCTGACCCGCTTCGGCAACGATCTGAGCCTCGAGCTGGTGCTGTTTAGCATTCAGGACGTTGTGTTTGATACCACGCAGTTTCAGCATACGGCTGAGCAACTCCGAAATCTCGACCGAAGTGGTACCTACCAATACCGGGCGGCCCTGTTTGATCAGATGGTCGATCTCTTCGATGACGGCGGCATATTTTTCACGTTTGGTGCGGTAGATCAGGTCGTCTTTGTCGTCACGGATTACAGGACGGTTGGTCGGAATAACCACCACATCCAATTTGTAGATGTTCCAAAACTCACTGGCTTCGGTTTCAGCCGTACCGGTCATACCGGCCAGTTTGTGGTACATACGGAAGTAATTCTGCAGGGTGACGGTGGCGAAAGTCTGGGTGGCAGCTTCGACCTTAACACGCTCTTTGGCTTCGATCGCCTGGTGCAGACCGTCTGAATAGCGACGTCCCTCCAGAATACGGCCCGTCTGCTCATCGACGATCTTCACTTTGTTGTCGATTACTACATACTCCACATCCTTCTCGAACATGCTGTATGCCTTGAGCAGCTGGTTGACGGTGTGAACACGCTCCGAACGGATGGCGTAATCGTTCAGGATGGCATCCTTCTTGGCTGCTTTCTCCTCTGCAGAGATATTCTCTTTTTCAATGTCAGCGATGCTCGAACCGATGTCTGGCAACACAAAGAAGCCATCTTCACCAACGCTTTTTGACAGTGCTTCATGACCTTTGTCCTGCAACTCTACGGAGTTCAACTTCTCGTCGATCACGAAGTAGAGGTCATCGACAATTTCCGGCATGCGGCGGTTGTTATCCTGCATGTAAATGTTTTCGGTCTTGAGCATCATGGCCTTGATACCCGGTTCGCTGAGGAATTTGATCAGCGGTTTGTATTTGGGCAGACCTTTGTGGGCCCGATACAGCAACACGCTGCCCTCTTCGGTTTTGCCTTCGGCGATCAACCGTTTGGCATCGGCCAGCAGCTGGGTGACCAGGTTACGCTGGAGGTTGAAGAGGTTCTCCACCGCACCACGGTACTGTTCGAACATCTGGTCGTCGCCTTTGGGCACAGGACCTGAGATGATCAACGGTGTACGGGCATCATCAATCAATACGGAGTCCACCTCATCGACAATCGCAAAGTGATGTTTGCGCTGTACCAGGTCGTCGGGAGAGATCGACATGTTGTCACGCAGGTAGTCGAAACCGTATTCGTTGTTGGTTCCGAAGGTGATATCGGCCATGTAGGCTTTGCGACGAGCTGCCGAATTGGGTTTGTGTTTGTCAATGCAATCTACCGAGAGCCCATGGAATTGGTAAAGCGGTCCCATCCACTCCGAGTCACGGCGAGCCAAATAGTCATTGACGGTCACCATGTGTACGCCTTTCTTGGCCAGTGCATTCAGGAATACGGGCAGTGTCGCTACGAGGGTCTTACCTTCACCGGTTGCCATTTCGGCGATTTTGCCTTTGTGCAAAACGACGCCACCAAAGAGCTGGCAGTCGTAGTGAATCATATCCCAGGTGATTTTGTTGCCTCCAGCGGTCCATGAGTTGCTGTAAATGGCCTTGTCGCCTTCGATGCGGACGAAATCCTTTTCGGCGGCGAGATCACGGTCGAAGTCGGTAGCGGTAACGACCACTTCGCTGTTTTGGGTGAAACGGCGGGCCGTATCCTTCATGATAGCGAAGGCTTCGGGCAGAATCTCATCGAGCTTCTCTTCGATTTTGCGATCGATCTCTTCGGTCAGATGGTCGATCTTGCGTGAGATCTCCTCTTTTTCATCGAGAGAGGTCTCCATGTTTTCGAGTTTGGCTTTCAGATCGGTAATCTGGGCCTCATCATCAGCAATATATGCAGCGATAGCTGCTTGTAGAGCTGCGCTGTGTGCACGCAATTCATCGTTGGAGAGTTGTTCGATTTGAGGATATATCTCCTTGATTTTGTTTACATAAGGTTCAATCTCTTTTCGGTCTTTGTCGCTTTTTGTTCCAAAGAACATTTTCAGCAATCCGGTAACTAAGCCCATAATTGTCGTTGGAAAAATTATTTGTAATTGAATTAGGTTTCAAAATTGATCCGCTAAAGATAATGTTTATTCTTGAGAACAGAGCAATATTTTGCCGATATTACAGCATGCGCACCGTTTTTTCTCGCAGTATTCTCTCGAAAGTTGTATCAGCGCTTGGGAAAAGAAGGCGTTGTCGGGTACAATGCCCAATTTGATCCAGGGCATGGTGTAGGTGTTGTGCTCCGGAGCGATTCCTTCGAGTAGTTCAACGGCCCGTTCTTGCAGTGCGTCGTCCATCTGATTCTTGCCGTAGGCAAACATCATCGGAACCACCAAATTGATGGTCAACACATCGAGCATCATGGCTCCGAAACGTTTGACGCAGGGCGAGCTCTTGACACTGGGCAGCGTGTGCGTGGTCCAGTACGGGGAGGCTTCGGTGCTCAGGATTTGGCGAATCTCCTCCAGACTGGTGCAGTTGACCAGATGGGTGAACAGAAACTCTTTACGAGCCAACAGACCTGCCAACTCCACCAACCGCAAGACGGGATGGTTAAATGCACGTGTTCTGGAGATTTCCCATTCGCCGTAGCGCATCGGGACAATGTCGAAGAGTTGGGCAAGATGTTCGAATTCGCGTTGCAGCTGGAGCGTGTAGTCATCCGGGAACAGGCGGCTCCGTTCCGTGGAGAGCATTCCCGCACCACCCAACAGCAGGGCTTCAACCGACATGATCGACTCTTTGACCCGACACAGAATGCGGTAGGGGACCGTTCGGGCCAATTTCATGTAGGCCTCCCGGTTTCGGCCGGCTCCGACCGATCTGAACAGCGTAATGTAGAACGCTTCGTTCCAGTCGTTGCCCGATTCGCGGTAGAGGGTAAGAAAATCGTTGTATTTGCGTTCGAGCCGTTCGATCATCAGACGGGTAAGTGTGCTGTAAAGATTTACGGCGGGCATCTCTTTGAGGGCGTGGCTGCAATAGAGGCGTCCTTCTCCTTCGATCAGGTTGCGGTAGAGGTCGCCCAGTTCATCCGGATAGTCGAGAATGAGTGCCGGAATGACCGAACCATCCACGCGGCAAACCACAGCGTCGTTTACCTGGACAAGATGCAAAATGCAATCGTCGTATGCGGTGTCGATATGGTGCAAGTGTTGGCGCCATTGGGAGGCCTTTTGATGCACGGCGATGGGACCATGATGGATCTTGCCGTTGATCTCGATGCGGGCATCGATAATATCGACTCCTGGTGCGGGATTGATGGTGCCTGGACTGATCACACGAATCGTATCTCCACTGCTGGTAGTCAATTCCGGATTGGTGTAAAGATGTCGGATCCAGATGAGTTTTAAAAATTCTTCTATGGGTGTAGTTTGCATAACGATCTCGGAGATTTCCCTGTAAACAAAGATAAGCAAAGGTGAGAGGAGAGACAAGTGCAATTGCAGTTTTTAGCCTTTACTACTCGGGGATCGCATCCAATTGCAGTTCCGTACCTTATATTGTGGCTATGATTATGATATCGGAAACGGTGATGGTCCTAAATGCGTTTTAGCGTGTTAGTCCACAGACCGCATGTAACATGTAAGAAGAAAGCATGTTGATTGCCGGCACAAGAGTACGCAAAAAGCAGGGACCAATGAAAACCACATGCTTTCATTGGTCCCTGTTATAATCTTTCGACTCGATTCCTAACTTTGAGGAATCTAAATTTTTCTGAAGCCGGAATCAGCCTAAAGCAGTCCCAATTCCAGGAGACTCTCTTCTGAGATCATGCTTTTGTCCCAGGGCGGTTCGAAGGTGAGGATCACGTTGACTGCGGTCACTCCTTTGATTTTGCCGACGTTGTTGTGTACCTCTTCGAGCAGTTGGTCGGCCATGGGGCAGTTGGGAGCGGTCAGCGTCATGCGGATATTGACTACGCCGTCCGGTTCGACGTCGATTTCGTAAACTAATCCCAAATCGTAGATGTTAACCGGGATTTCCGGATCGTAAATGTTTTTGAGCGTGAGGACAATCTCCTGCTCTATACGGGTAATTTCTTCAGGTGTTGTCATGGTGGTTACTTCTTTTGGTTCTGAAATGCGAGGGCATACAGCTTCATCTGTTTGATCATGGCGAGCAGCCCGTTGGCTCGAGTTGGCGAAAGGTTTTCGCGCAACCCGATCCGATCAATGAAATAGAGATCGCAATCGAGAATCTCTTGTGGGGCTCTTCCGTTCAGCACACGGATCAGCAGGGCAATGATTCCTTTGGTGATGATTGCATCGCTGTCGGCGCTGAAATAGATCTTGCCATCCTCCATGCGGGCATCGACCCAAACTCGTGACTGACAACCTTTGATTACATACTGGTCGGTACGATGCTTTTCGTCGATGACGGGTAACTCTTTGCTCAGATCGATCAGATAGTCGTATTTGTCGAGCCACTCGTCAAAAACGGAGAACTCATCAATAATCTGATCTTGTACTTCTGTCAATGTCATTGTCTTTGTCTTTTAACTTTAACAGAGTGTTATGGATATAGGACTTTGAATCCTACTACTGTTTTTCGTCTTTTTGGGGTTTTATGGTTTGCCGGATGAAACGGTCCAATTCAGGGGATTCGTAGAATTTCCAGACCGACTATCCGATCATGTTGCCTTTCGGGTCTTGAGAAGTGCCCCAAAACTTTATGCACTCCCGACTTACAAACTTCCGAATTTTGCCCATCTCGTCGAGTGTCAGTTGGCTCAGTTGTACGAAATAGCTGCCCGAATAATCGTTGTTGATGACGGAGAGACTATCAACAGATCGATTCATGCAGGCAAGACACGCACATAGCGCATATCCCTTAGCCTCCTTTAAACGGATATCGTAGCTTGATTGTTGTGCCGAGCAATCGAGTGCGACACCGAGCAGGAGTAAGCCAATGCTTATGTTACGTATCCACCTCATTCCGCAAGATGTGTTTTAGTGTTGGTCCGGAATGACCTCGGTCAGCACCGTACCGGTTGCCGCATTGGGAACGGTAATCTGCATGATCCGGGCCAAAGTCGGTGCGACGTCAGTCATAGAGACGTTGCGGTAAACCCGTTCCACCGGTAGCGATGTTCCGTAGAAAATCAGCGGTACATGGGTATCATAATCGTAAAGTGAGCCGCTGGTTGAGACTTTGGTGCTGTCCTCTTCGATCCAGCCGGGCATCAGGTTGATGACAATATCACCGGAACGTTTGGGGTAGAAGCTGTTTTGCATTTTTTGTCCGACCCCTCCTCCGAAGTAGCCGTTTTGCATGCTGGTTGAGCTCAGAGCATCACTCACACCCCGGAACTGGAGGGCAAATATCGCTGCACGGGTCTGCACTTCGGCCAGATTGAAACCATAAGAGTAGATAATCGACCTGTTCAGGTAGAGTTGGCGATCATGGTAGTCGATAATCCAGTTGGCCGGTTCGAACTGGGCACTCAGGAAGCCGTTCATGATCATCTTGAACTGCTCGACATTAAAACGACCCATGGGAATCCGACCATCCTCCTTGAAGGTGTCACTGGTGCCGTGGTCCGAGGTGAGTACGACAACCACCTCTCCGTTTTTGAACTGGGCAGCCAGAAAATCGGCAAACATACTCAACTCCGTATCGAGTTTATAGTAGGTGTCTTCCACCTCCATTGAGCGGGGACCGAATTGCTCACCGATCAGTCGGGGTGAATCGTACACGATAGTCAGCAGATCGGTGTGATCGTCACGTCCCAGCTTCTCCTGGATGATTGCTTCACGGGCAAATTGCGAGGTGAGTGTGTTGCCGTACGGAGTGTAGAGCAGGGCCGCTGCATTGAATGAGTAGTCCTCTTTTTTGAACAGTGAACCGATTTTGCGGAAGAAGGGTTTGGAGAAGAATCCCTGTTTTTCCGGTGTAAAGTCGATGACGGTTCGTTCGCTGTTTTTGTAGGCGGTTTCAGCTTTACTCGGATCCCAGCTGCGATTCATGTATTGTTCGAAAACGTTTTGTGCATTGTAGGCGGTGACCCAGCGGGGAAGCTGTTTGAAATAGTAGGTGCTGGAGATCCAGTGGCCCCGACCGGCATCCAACCAATAGGTATCAGCGCTGTAACCTCCTCCGACAATGGCCGATACCGGTGTGGCGGCAATCGAGATCACCTTGGATTGGCTGTCAAACTCCTTGAGACGGTCCCCGAGAGTGGCAACGGTCAGATTGGCCGGGGAGTAGCAGCCGATTCCTGCATCGCACTCCAGACCGGTTACTTTAGAATCGGCGATCAGGTTGATCTGTTTGCCGGTGGTAAAGTCGATCCAGTTTTCCGAGACAACTCCGTGTCCGGAGGGGTTGGTTCCGGTGGTGAGGGTCGCCAGGCCCGCTGCAGTATTGGTCTGCATGTAATCGTAGTGGGCGTTGGTGTAATAGACGCCGTGGTTGATGAAACGGCGGAATCCGTCTGACGAAAAGTTGTCTCCGAAACGGTCCAGATAGTCGGCTCGCATTTGGCTGATCACGATATTGATCACCAGTTTGGGTTTGGTAGGCTGCTGAGCAGAGGCAGTGCCGGTACAAAACAGTGCCAACAGTATGGTTGACAGAATGTTTGATTTCATGAGAGAATCTTCAATGTTTGGTGTTGTGGCCTTTTTGATAGGGCTCACGCTTTGCAAGTCACAAAGGTAACAAAAGTTGTGATAAAATAGTTTCCGGAGCAGAATCCGCTTGATCTATTCTGCTCCGGAAATTTGTATGTTGGTCCGAAAAATGTTTTTCGAAGTTTTGTTGATTTTGGGAGGATCGAGAGGGTGGGCGCTTCAAGATAGTTAGAAGCGATAGTCCTGATTTTGACCGGCGCCGAATTTCGGGGCGATATCTTCGGTGTTCCGACTGTTTTGCACCGTCGATGCAGCTGGGGCGAATCCGTTGCGGTCGGGATTGCCGTTGAGGGTTGAATCGGTAGCTGTTACGGGAGCGGCGGGCTGTGCCGAGACGGGCGCTGAGGGCGTAGAGGTGTTGTCATCAAAGGCTACATCTTTGGGCAAAGAGCGTTTGGGAGCGGTCTCTTCGTCTGGATTGAGCTCCTCTTCGATGGGGTGTTTGGCTGCGTAGCGTTTCGCTTTATGGAGCATAAAGGGCTTACGGAAATGGTACCCATAGAACAGCCAGAGCGGAATCAGGGCCAAGACGAACAGTACCATCGAGTAGATGCTGAACAGATAAACCAGCAGTTGCACCGTGGTCACGGCCAGAGTCAGTGCCAACGCCATGAAGATCGCTCCCATTTTGTAGCCGGTTTTGAAGGGCATGCGGCAGTTGGGGCATCGAAAGATTCCTTCGATACCGATTGCCCAAAAGAGCGGAATCTTCACCTCCGCACCGCAGCGGGGGCAGGTAAGCTGTCTATGTTTCTGTCGGCTCATGGTTTGTAGTTTGCAAGTTGACGCAATTGTTCTTGTTCCGGGCCGAAATCGAGGCGGGGATAACCCCTTTGCAGAGCGTCGATTTCGGAGACTATTTTGGCGAGGAACGTGTTGAAGGCAGTGCTGTCGGGATGGAGTGGACGGTGATGCAACATCTGTTGCAGCGCCGTGATGCGTTGCATGGTTTGCTGGGCTTGTGGGGCAACCACCCAGTTGCAGAACTGTTCCCAGATGTAATCGGCGGCTAAATCCGAGGGGTGGATCATGTCCCGGTCGTAAAAGCGGTAGTCGCGCAGGTCATCCATCATGATCTCGTAGGCCGGGAAGTAGTGGCAGTTGGCGAACTGTTCGACTAAGGTATGAGCCGCTACGATCAGCGTTGATTTGCTCAGCTGGTTATCGGCCAGTCCATCCCGCAGGTGACGCACCGGGCTGACCGTAAAAATAACCTGTTTGTCTTGCAGATAGCTGCTTAACGGGAGACTCCAGGCGCTGACAATCTCCTCCACAGAGACTCTTCTGCGAATGAAATCCTGTTGGGGCAGTTTGTGGCAGTTGGCAACGACTCTGCCCGAAGCTCGATGCTCATAGACCCAAGCCGTCCCCCACGTAATAATAACATAACGAGCATCCTGGAGTGAGTTGTGTCCTTGAAGGGTGGCTGTGTCGATCATCCGGATCAATTCGTCTGCCGTCGATGCTGAAAAAGAGCCGTGACACCGTAAATCGATCCAGCGCCCTTCGTGTTGGATCAATTCGTTGGGATTGGTCTTGCGGTTAGCGTGCAGATCTTCCAGTGTGGAGAGAATCGATATCGGGTTGAATTGGATGCCATACGGGTTTAGACTGACCGGCATCTTGCCCTCTACCAACCGTTGCCCAATCCGTTCTGAAAAGCAGGATCCGCAGATCACTCCCTGTGAATCGTATCCAATGGTAAACGGAGCCGGAGATAGTTTGATCTGTGTGCGGAGAATCATTTTGAGCAGATGTGGGGTTGATCCCGAAGGTTATATTGCAAAGATACAAATTCATTTTTATTTGTTATTTTTACCTCAAATTTACCGTTATGATTTTCTTCTCGGGCTGCAAGATTAATATAGGACTGTATGTGATTCGGAAACGTGCCGATGGTTACCATGATCTTGAAACGGTGATGTTTCCGGTTCGGGGACTGTGTGATGCGATTGAGATGATCCCGGGCGATAAACCGGGTGTCGAATTTAGCTCTTCGGGTCTCGCAGTGGATGGGCCTGTGGAGAAGAATCTCTGCGTGCGGGCTTATGAGTTGATGCGTCGCAACTATCCGATTGGTAATGTCAAGATGCATCTGCACAAACATATTCCGATGGGTGCTGGCCTCGGAGGAGGGTCGGCCAATGCTGCGTGTGTCATCAAAGGGTTATCGCAATTATTTGATCTGAAATTGAGTTTGTCCACAATGGAGTCTTTGGCTGCTGAATTGGGAAGTGATACGGCCTTTTTCGTGGCTGATCGACCGGCTCTGGCTACCGGGAGAGGGGAGATCCTTTCCCCAATCGAACTGTCGATGAAAGGCTATCGACTGGTAATTGTCAAACCGAATGTGGGGGTCAGTACGGCAGAGGCTTATGCCCATGTTACCCCGCACATGCCGGAAACAGCATTGACAGAGCAGTTGGCGCAACCTGTCGAACTGTGGAAGGATGTGATCGGAAATGATTTTGAGATGTCCGTTTTTCCGCAGTATCCGCAGATCGCCCAGATCAAACAGCAATTGTATGCGATGGGGGCGTTGTATGCCTCGATGTCGGGTTCGGGATCGGCCGTTTATGGAATTTTTGCAGGTGATTGTCCCACCGTACAAAATGATTTTCCGGATTGTTTTGTATATCAGGAAGATATGGTCTGAACTGGCCGATTTGGGCTTTGAAATAGTATAATTTGGCGAATAATTCCTATTTTTGTTCTTTGAGTTATTGATTACAATGGCTCAATACCTTAATGTTGAATAGAGAAAACCACAGTACTAACTAAAAATTTACTTTATTCTATGTCAGAGGATAGTAAAGTTCTCGAACTCCAGCAACGGAAGGAACGAATCCGTTTCGGAGGCGGAACCAAAGCCATCGAAAAACAGAAAGCGATGGGTAAAATGACCGCGCGTGAGCGTATCATTGCGTTGGTAGATGCTGACTCTTTCCAGGAGTATGATATGTTTGTTGAGCATGACGGTCGTGATTTCGGCATGCAGGACAAATCGCTGCCGGGTGACGGTGTAATTATCGGTACCGGTACTATTATGGGTGAGCCTGTTGCCATCTTTGCACAGGACTTCACGGTTGCCGGCGGTTCGCTCGGTTTCATGCATGCACGCAAGATCACCAAGATCATGGATTATGCATTGAATATGCGTATTCCGTTGATCGGTATCAACGACTCGGGTGGAGCTCGTATCCAGGAGGGTGTCAACGCACTGGCCGGTTACGGTGAGATCTTCTTCCGTAATACGCTTTCAAGCGGTGTGATTCCGCAGATTTCGGTGATCCTCGGACCTTGTGCCGGTGGTGCTGTTTATTCACCTGCATTGACAGACTTCGTATTTGTAGTTGAGAATATTTCGAAGATGTTCATCACCGGTCCTGAAGTAATTAAGACCGTTTTGGGTGAGGAGATCTCAATGGAGGAACTCGGTGGTGCGAAAGTACACAGCGAGATGACCGGTAACGCTCACTTCTATGCAACCAGTGAAGATGAGTGCTTCGTTCAGATCCGTAAGTTGATCTCGATGATTCCGGCCAACAACATGATCCGTGCAGAGAAGATCACTCCGGCTAAACCGCTGCCAGAGTATGATATTACCCAGATCGTTCCGTCAGACCCGACCGTACCTTACGATGTACGTGATGTGATCAAGGCATTGGTTGATGAGAGCGAATTCCTCGAAGTGATGGAGATGTTCGCAGCCAATATCGTAATTGGTTTCGGTCGTGTGAACGGCGAGACTGTCGGATTCATTGCCAACCAGCCGCTGGTTATGGCCGGTGTGCTTGACTGCGACTCTTCAGACAAAGCCGCACGTTTCATCCGTTTTTGCGATGCCTTCAATATTCCGATCGTTACCCTCGAAGACCTGCCGGGTTACCTGCCGGGTATCGACCAGGAGCATGCCGGTGTGATCCGTCACGGTGCGAAACTGCTCTATGCATACAGTGAGGCTACGGTACCTTCGATTACGGTTGTGTTGCGTAAGGCTTACGGTGGTGGTTACATCGCTATGGGTTCCCGTCACCTGCGTGCAGACTTTGTATTTGCATGGCCGAATGCAGAGATTGCCGTTATGGGTCCTGAAGGAGCTGCCAACATCATCTTCCGCAAGGAGATCATGAATGCAGAGAATCCTGCCGAGATGCGTCAGCTCAAGATCAAAGAGTACAAAGACAAGTTTGCCAATCCATATGTAGCTGCGGCTAAGGGTTACATTGACTCGGTGATTGCACCTGCCGAGACACGTAAGTTCATCGAGCATGCACTGCGTGTATCTGCACACAAGAGTCGTTCTCAGCCAAGCAAGAAACACGGTAATGTGCCTTTGTAGCAGATCGTGAGGTTCTATAAATTTATTAAGCTATGGCAGAAGAAAAACAGTATGACATATTGACTACGATGCACGGTAGCTTCAAGACGACTTTTACGAAGAAGCACCTGGCACGTAAGCCCTGGCAGCCCGAAAATCCGAAACATATCAAGTCAAATATTCCTGGTACGATTGTGAAGGTGTGTGTGACTGAAGGTCAGGAGGTAAAGGCAGGAGATATTCTGCTCGTTTTCAAGGCGATGAAGATGAATAGTAATATCCGTGCTACCCAGGATGGTAAAGTGAAAAAAATCGATGTCAAAGAGGGTGACAATGTACACAGTCACACCGTGATGATCGAGATGGAATAACAGCAGTTTGTCTGCTTCCCGGTAAGCAATGAGGGAGGATTTGAAATTCACTATTCGAGTCCTCCCTCTTGTTGTTTTAAGCTCTTGGTGGTAGATAGCCTGCGATTGAGCAAAGCAAGATTGTGCAATAGATTTAATTAGAAAGTGAACCTGCTGCAGATCCGCTCTTTCTAATTTATGGGGTGTGTATTCGTTACAGCGATGTATTCCAAATTTCCCAGGCCTTTTCAGCCTGACCGATCAGCATGTCGTAACCGTTACGAATAGCTGCACCTTGTTCTTGTCCCCGCCTTAAAAATTCTGTGAGGGCGGGATTGTAAACCAAATCGAACAGGAAATGTGCTGGAGTGAGTGTTTCGTAGGGGATCGCCGGACACCCGGTTATTTTGGGGAAGGTGCCCAGTGGAGTGGCATTGATAATCAGTTTATGCGCCTCCATTACCTCCGGGGTCAATTCGGAGTAGGTGAAGCGATTTTCACCGCTCAGACGGGAGACGAAGGTGAAGGTGATTCCCACCTTTTTCAGTACGTAGGCGACCGCTTTTGAGGCCCCCCCCGTGCCTAAAATGAGGGCATCGGGACGCTGATCTCCGATCAGATCCAACAACGATTTCTGGAAACCATAGGCATCAGTGTTGTAACCAAACATGCCCGTGGGGGTAATTTTGACGCAGTTGACTGCACCGATTTCACGGGCCTCACCTCCCAGGTCGGTAAGATAGGGGATGACCTCCTGTTTGTAGGGAATCGTTACGTTGAAGCCGCACAGTTCGGGATTGTTTTCCAGCATGGCGGGTAACTCGAGAATCGACTCCAACGGAAAATTCCGGTATTCGCACTCCGTCAGATTTTCCCGGGCGAATTTGTCCGCAAAATAGCGTGCTGAAAATGAGTGTCCCAATGGGAAACCGATTAGACCGTACAATCGTTTCATTGAATGATGTATTTAACAGCCACAAAACTTCCGATAAGCAGAATGGTGAAGGCGATGGCCAACCAATTGAAGTATTTGTCGATAAATACTTTGATAGGGGCGCCATATTTCCAGATCAGCCAGCCGAACAGGAAGAAGCGGAGTCCGCGACTAACGATGGATGCGATGATAAACATCGGGATGTTGAGTTTGAAGACCCCGGCCGTGATGGTGATCAACTTGTAGGGGATCGGGGTGAATCCGGCTGTGAAGACCACCCAGAAGTTGTACTGGTTGTAGATGGCGCTGATGTGTTCGTACTCTTCGTGGGTAAATCCGGGGATAATCCGGAAGAAGAAGTTGGCGACTGCTGTAAATTCACCGTCTGGGGTGAGCCACACGTAGTGGCCGATAGCATAGCCAGCCATAGCACCCAAGACTGAACCGAGGGTGCAGATGAAGGCGTAGCGGAAAGCTTTTGTTGTACAACCCAGGCAGAGGGCAATCAGTAAGACGTCGGGGGGAATTGGGAAGAAGCTCGATTCGGTGAATGCTAAAATGAAGAGTGCCGTAGCTCCCCAACGGCTGTCAGCCCATTTTAAGATCCAATGATAGAGTTGTTTCAGCATGGTGTTGTACGATTTGATTTTGAGTAGTTCGAAGGGTGGCTATCCTTGAACCACAAACATCCGCAAAGATACTTTTTTTCTTGGCAGATTCAAATGGTGCGTTGGTATTTGATGAAGAGCGTTGGGATAAATACGGTGAAATGGATCAAGATGGCGAAGTTGCATTAATGTTGTGATCCTTCTTTGGACTGAAATGTTTGCATCCCATCCAGATGAAAAATAGGAGGCCTACATAGTGCGGAACGTGTATTGACCTAATGGCCTATTGAAGTTAATTAGAAATAAAATGAAGCCCTTCGTGTGGTTGTTAAGGAAAACTTTGGGGCGCTATTCGATTGGCCTTTATTTCTATTCTGTGACATGAATTTCGAATGGGGTGAAGGCTTGATTTGGATTTTTCTACTTGTCGGGTGGTGTTAAGGTAGTTACGGTCGTGGTTGTAAATCCGATTGCAATATAGTTGAAAATGCGAATCTATTTTTGTAAATTTGGATATATAAAGTTTAAAAGATTGAGACTCAGAAAATCTGCCCAAGGTGCTATAAAAGGGTTGATATTTTGAATAAACGTGCTTCCTGTGAATCATGACACTGATTCGAATAATAAATGAGCAGTGAACTAATTATCGGTTGACAGGACTGTGCATACGATTACAGCCGGGTTTATTGGGATTTATTAGAGGATATTGATAGCGGTTGAGCCGGGACCCATTCGCATGTTTTCCCAAGCAAATGAATATAAATTCATGTTGCGATATGGAGTCTCTTTTTTTATGTACAGATGTTGCGCTGCATGTCTGCGGGGAAGATGGAACTTAAAATGTAAGAAGTTAAGTTAAATATCGCGACTTTGGAAAAAATATCATGCCGAAGATTGTCGCTGAGTAGAGTAGTGCTTGATAACTTGTAGAGTAAAAGAGAAATAAGTAACTGCCGCTTGTTCAGGTGCGGTATAATTGTAGAAAGATGAAAATTACGCTGTTTCAACGAGATATTGTTTGGGCGGACCCGGAGGCAAATATGCGCAAAAACGCGCAACTGCTTTCAACCAATGCCGGTTCAGATCTCTATATATTCCCTGAGATGTTTTCGACGGGATTTTGTACGCAGCCTGAGGGTATTGCCGAGACGTTGCCTTCGCAAACGTTGGCGTGGATGCAGAAAGAGGCTGTTCAATTGCAAGCGGCTATTGCTGGAAGTGTAGCAGTGACGGATGGAGATCGGTATTACAACCGATTTTATTTTGTTACCCCGGATGGCGCGGTAGTACACTATGATAAAAAACATCTTTTTACGTTTGGCGGAGAGCATCTGCGATTTACGCCAGGCGAAGATCGTGTTGTGGTCACTTGCAAGGGGGTGAGAATTTTACTGCAAATTTGTTATGACCTGCGTTTCCCGGTATGGGCCAGGAATCGGGGTGATTATGATATGATCATTTATGTAGCCAGCTGGCCGAAACCCAGAACGGATGCCTGGCGTCAGCTGTTGCGGGCACGTGCTATCGAGAATCAGTGTTACGTAGCCGGAGTAAATCGATGTGGCAAAGATCCATACTGTGAATATGAGGGCGGAACAGTGATCCTTGATCCGTATGGCCAGGTGATGGCGGAGTGTCCAGACGGTGTCGAAAGTCAAATCAGTGCTGAAATTGATTTGGAGAAGCTGAATGAATTCCGTAAGAAATTTCCGGTGTTGGATGATGCCGATGATTTTGTGATCAAGCCATCCTTGTGATGCTAGATTAGTTTTGAAACAATAAAGATTTTAAATAATACCTATGACACAGATTAAATTATTACTTGGCGATGAAGCGATAGCTGAAGGAGCCTTGCAATCGGGACTAAAGGGCGTATATGCCTATCCCGGTACACCAAGTACGGAGATCACCGAATATATACAGCATGCTGCCATATCCAAAGAGCACGGTATCCACTGTACGTGGAGCTGCAATGAGAAGACGGCTATGGAGGCGGCCCTGGGCATGTCCTATGCAGGTTGCCGAAGCATGGTTTGTATGAAACATGTCGGCATGAATGTGGCTGCCGATGCGTTTGTCAATGCGGCTATGACGGGCGTGAACGGAGGTTTGGTTGTGGTTGCAGCCGATGATCCGTCGATGCACTCTTCGCAAAATGAGCAGGATTCTCGGTTTTATGGAAAATTTGCGATGATTCCGATTCTTGAGCCCTCGACGCAACAGGAGGCCTACGAGATGATCCAATATGCCTTTGAGCTGTCCGAGACGGAGAAGCTACCGGTGTTGATGCGAATTACTACTCGATTGGCCCATTCACGTGCTGCCGTAAATGTCAAGACAACCAAACCGGAGATTGCCAGAAAACCGGTTGCCGATGAGCCAGCCTCTTGGGTTTTGCTTCCGGCCAATGCCAAACGAAAAAATAACGCCTTGACGGCTAAACAATCCTATTTGGAAAAATTGTCGGGTGAAACGTCGTTTTTTAAGACAACTTTGGCCGAACAGAGTAATGGCGTTGGAATCATTACCTGCGGTACGGGATACAACTATGTAATGGAAAACGATGCTCTGAAAGCGGGCTTCCATATAATGAAAATTTCGCAGTATCCGGTTCCGGCGGAGAAGGTGCGGGAGTTTGCCAAACTGTGCAAGGAGATCTTGATTGTTGAGGATGGACAACCTTTCCTTGAGGAGCAGGTACGGGGTATTCTCGGAGGTGACTATATCATCAAAGGTCGGTTGACCGGAGCTCTGCCCCGAACGGGAGAGTTGAATCCGGACCATGTGGCTGTGGCTTTGGGAATGAAAAATACCCCGGCTTTTTCGATTCCGGAGGGGATTGTGCCGAGACCGCCTGCATTGTGTCAGGGTTGTGGGCACAGGGATGTTTATATTGCTCTCAATAAAGTGCTTGCCGACTATCCCAACGCCAAGGTGTTTGCCGATATCGGATGTTATACGTTGGGTGCACTGCCTCCATTCTGTGCTATTGATACCTGTGTGGATATGGGTGCCTCGATTACGATGGCGAAAGGTGCTGCGGATACAGGACTTTATCCAGCTGTTGCTGTGATCGGTGACTCGACCTTTACCCATAGTGGTATGACAGGTCTGCTGGATGCTGTTAACGACAAGGCTAATATTACCGTTGTAATTTCAGATAATTTGACCACGGCAATGACCGGCGGTCAGGATTCGGCCGGTACCAGCAAATTCGAGGCTATTTGCATCGCTTTGGGCGTTGAGAAAGATCACGTACGGGTGGTTGTACCGCTGCCGAAGAATATGGAGGAGATCACCAAGACGATCAAGGAGGAGTTGGAGTACAAGGGTGTTTCGGTGATTATTCCGCGACGCGAGTGTATCCAGACCTCGGCAAGAAAGAAACGTGTGGAAATGTCAAAACGCAACGAGGAGGAAACGAAATGAAAAAAGATATAATTCTTTCTGGAGTGGGAGGTCAAGGTATCCTCTCCATAGCGACCATTATCGGAGACGCTGCAACCAAAGCCGGGCTGAACCTGAAACAGGCGGAAGTTCATGGGATGAGTCAACGTGGAGGTGAAGTTGAATCGGGTCTGAGACTTTCGGATACGGAGATCTATTCGGATTTGGTGCCCCTGGGATCAGCCGATATGATTTTGTCGATGGAGCCGATGGAGGCGCTTCGTTATCTGCCATTTTTGCACCCCGATGGGTATGTGATCACCTCGTCTTCTCCATTCAAGAATATTGCGAACTATCCGGAAGAGAAGGTACAGGCGGCCCTTGCCAACCTGAAAAATGTGGTCACCATCGATTTGGATCAGATTACCAAAGAACATGCGATGCCCAAATCGGCTAATGTGGTGCTGTTGGGTGCTGCTGCTCGTTTTATCGGGATTCTGACCCCGGAACAGATTGAGGCGAGTATCCGCAATATCTTCGCATCGAAAGGGGAGAAGATCGTTGAGATGAATTTGAAGGCATTTGAAATCGGGCAGGAGTATGGCAGCAGACAATAAGGTGTTTTCCAAAGAGCTGGTGGCTGAGATCGTAGATCAATTGAAGATTGCCGATCTGGAGAATGCCACCATTGGCGAGGTGCTACTGGTTGCCTCTGCCCTGGAGCAAAGAACTGGTATTCCCTTTATTCGTATGGATCAGGGTTCTCCGGGACTTCCTCCCAATAAAATCGGCATCGAAGCTGAGAAGGCGGCGTTGGATAGCGGCATTGTGTCGCAATACCCGGCAGCGGCCGGCGTGGCGGAGTTGAAAGAGCAGGCTTCGCGGTTTGTGAAGGCCTTTCTGGATATTGACATCAGTGCCAGAGCTTGTATCCCTACGACAGGTGGTGTGGCTGCTTCGTTTGCCTCATTCATTGCCAGTACGCAGCGAATCGAAGGTAAGAATAAAGTTCTGTTCATTGATCCCGGTTTTCCGATCCAGAAGTCGCAGTTGAAGATTTTGGGGATCGACTGGGTGTCGTTCGATATTTACAATTTCCGGGGTGAGAAGTTGCGTCAGAAATTGGAGTCCATCATGCAGTCGGGTGAAATTGCTGCTATTGTCTATTCAAACCCGAATAATCCGGCTTGGATCTGTCTTGATGAGTCAGAGCTGAAAATTATAGGCGAACTGGCAGATAAATATGATGCTATCGTGATGGAGGATATGGCCTATTTCTGCATGGATTTCCGTAAGAATTTGGGCTGCCCGTTCGAGCCGCCCTATCCGCCAACGGTTGCCAGATATACGGACAACTATATCCTGATGCTTTCTTCCTCAAAGATTTTCAGTTATGCCGGTCAACGTATGGCATTGGCTTGTGTCTCCGACAAACTGTTTGACAAACATTATGAGGCTTTGGCAAACCGTTACGGAGATTCCGGAATTTTCGGACAGACGTTTATTGCCTCGATTTTGTATATGATTACGAGCGGTTGCACAACCTCGACCCAATTTGCTTATGCCGAGATGTTGAAGGCGGCATGTGATGGAGATATCGATTTTGTGGCTGATACACACGTGTATGCCGATCGGGCCGAAAAGATGAAGAAGATCTTTGTGGATAACGGCTTCCATATTGTGTATGATTACGATGTCAACCAAAAGGTCGGTGACGGATTCTTCTTTACACTGGGCTATGGCAAGATGAGTGGCGGTGAGCTGCTCAAAGAGTTGCTGTATTATGGTGTCAGCAGTATCAGTTTGGGAACGACCGGCAGCGACCAAAGTGGTATCCGGGCATGCACATCCAGAATGAGAGAGGATCTCTATCCGGTACTGCAACAGCGCATGGAATGGTTTAAAGAGGATCATCCAATCGAAGATTAATCACACCAACAACGGTGTCGCCCCGTGGCCGACACTCTCTAACCTAAATGAATTTAAACTTATCGAACGCTTATGGGGATGATCTGGAACAGGAGCAAAGAGTGTATGAGTCGGGACGAGATGTCCGCCCTGCAGGGGAAACGGCTGCACAAACTGGTGGAACTGGTCTATCACAATGTGCCGTTTTACAGAGAGAAGATGCAGGAGCGGGATCTTTGTCCGGACGACATTCAGAGCATTGAAGATATCACAAAACTTCCTTTTACCACAAAACAAGATCTTCGGGACAACTATCCGACGGGTCTTCAGGCTGCGAATCAGTCTGAAATCGTCCGGATTCATGCCTCGTCGGGAACTACGGGTAATCCGACCATTGTCGGCTATACACGCCGGGATTTGGAGATATGGAGTGAGAGTGCGGCCCGTGCCTTTACGGCTTATGGTGTAACGCGCAATGATATCTTTTCGGTCGGTTACGGTTACGGCCTCTTTACCGGGGGGCTCGGAGCTCATTACGGCGTTGAATATGTGGGTGCGACCGTCATCCCTACTTCTACGGGTAATACGGAAAAATTGCTTCGTCTGTTGAGGGATTTGAAAATTACCGGCATAGCTTGTACCCCTTCGTATGCTCTTTATGTGGCTGATGCTATGGATAAACATGGCATGACCAAAGACGATATCTATCTTAAAATTGGGGCATTCGGAGCAGAGCCGTGGACCGAGAATATGCGTAAGGAGATTGAGACCCGCCTCGGACTGCAGGCTTATAATCTGTACGGTTTGAGTGAGATTATCGGTCCGGGTGTCTCTTATGAGTGCCAGTGTAAAAATGGCTCTCACATTTCGGAAGACCATTTTTATCCCGAAATTATCAATCCGGACACATTGGAGCCACAGCCATACGGTACAACCGGAGAGTTGGTATTTACAACCCTGACTAAAACTGGAATGCCGTTGCTACGATACCGGACCAAAGATTTGACCTCGCTGATTGGCGAGAAGTGTGAGTGCGGTAGAACAAATGTCCGGATGACTCGGATTATCGGCCGCAGTGACGATATGTTGATTATTCGCGGTATAAACATTTTCCCGTCGCAGGTTGAAAGTGTAATTCTCGGTATGCCGGAATTTGAGCCGGTTTATATGCTGGTAGTTGACCGGGTTAATAATCTCGATACGCTGCAAGTTCAGGTGGAGGTTCGCAGAGATTATTTCAGTGATGAACTTGGAACCATGTTACAACTTCGTAAACGCCTTGCCGACAAATTGAAGAGTGTACTCTCTATCAGTGCTGATGTCAGGTTAATGGAGCCCAATTCCATTCCAAGATCAGAAGGAAAGAGCGTTAGAGTGATCGATAAGAGACATTTAAAATAACAGGATTATGACGATTAAGCAGATTTCAGTTTTCCTGGAGAATAAGAGCGGCCGTCTGAATGAGGTGGCACGTGTGTTGGCTGCCAATCAGATCAATATGTTGGCTTTTTGTATTGCGGAAACAACAGATTTCGGCCTGATGCGCCTGATCGTGAAGGAGGTGGATAAAGCTGTTGAGGTGTTGCGCGATGCAGGTTTCGCTGTGATATTGACGGATGTGATTGCCATTCATTGTCCTAACCAACCCGGAGCATTGTCCAAGATTTTGGAGAGTTTGGCCGAGGATCATATTTTTATCGAGTACATGTATGCCTTTGCACAGTCGGAGAGGGCTGATGTGATCATTAACCCCAACGATTTGGCTAAATGTATTCAGGTGCTTCAGAAAAAACACCCGGACATTTTGTAATGGTAAACCGTGCCAAGGAGGTCATCGCCTGCTCTTGCTATTAAGAATTTGTCGAGCACCTCGGCATCCTGATCGAACTCGCTTTTAAAGAGGAGAGACCGTTTATTGGAATGATAACCCGAAATTCCATGCCGATCTGAGGGAGAGCATGACCTTTCTGAGTACGTTTCAATGATTGCGCGTCTGTTCGGCAGAGGGAAATCTACGGGTTCCGATATGATGTCGAGTCTGATAAAAGAAGAAATAAATCACCTAATTATAGTACCTTGTAATCCAGTTACCATGGATAACCTTTACTTCCAACCTGAGATTGAAACCATGAAACGAGCCGATTTGGAGGCTCTTCAGATAAAACGGCTGAAAGAGAGTATTCGCATAGCTCTGCACAGTCCATTTTACAAAGCACGTTTTGGAGAGAAGGGGATCACTCCCGATAGTATTCGGAGTTTGGAGGATCTTCAAAAGCTCCCTTTTACAACCAAGAACGATCTTCGGACCCATTATCCATTTGGTTTGGTGGCGACACCGATGAGTGAGGTGGTGCGTTTGCACTCTTCCAGCGGTACGACCGGAAATCCGACTGTTATATGCCATTCCCAACAGGACCTCAACCGATGGGCCAACCGGGTTGCCCGGTGTCTGTACATGGTGGGGGTGCGACGGGAGGATGTTTTCCAGAATACTTCCGGCTACGGAATGTTTACCGGTGGGTTGGGGTTTCAATACGGAGCTGAACTGCTCGGAGCCTTGACGGTACCTGCTGCAGCGGGTAATACTGTGCGTCAGATCAAGTTTATTCGTGATTTTGGGACCACCTCGATGCATGCAGTGCCGAGCTACGCTTTTCGTCTGTATGAGGTTATGCGGGAGATGGGAATTGACCCAAGAAGGGATACGAAATTAAAGACGCTGGTCATTGGTGCAGAACCGCACACCGACGCGCAACGTAAAAAGATCGAAGAGTCTTTCGGTGCAAAAGCGTATAACAGCTTTGGTATGTCGGAGATGAGCGGGCCGGGAGTTGCTTTTGAGTGTCCGGAGCAGAACGGACTCCACTTGTGGGAGGATAGTTACATAATGGAGATCATCAATCCCGACACGTTGGAGCCGGTGCCGGATGGAGAGGTCGGAGAGTTGGTTTTGACGACGCTCGATCGGGATGCGATGCCGCTGATTCGTTATCGGACACGCGATTTGACCCGTATTATTCCAGGAGAGTGTCCCTGTGGACGCACGCACCGTCGAATTGATCGACTCAAAGGCCGCAGCGACGATATGTTTATTGTGAAGGGGGTTAATATCTTCCCGATGCAGATCGAAAAGATCTTGATGCAGTTCAAGGAACTCGGAGCCAACTACCTGATTACGGTCGATACAATCGAGAATAGCGATGAGGTGATGGTGGAGGTAGAGTTGAGTGACCTCTTTACCGATGACTATTCACAACTTCAGGGGTTGACGCGAGAGATCACCCGCCAGTTGAAGGATGAGATTTTGTTGACGCCCAAGATTAAGTTGGTGGATCGAGGAACCTTACCACAGTCTGACGGGAAGGCAATTCGAGTCAAAGATTTACGCAAAAACAAGTAATATTGAAGGCTATGATGATCAAACAATTATCCGTATTTCTTGAGAACAAGTCTGGACGGTTGAATGAGGTTCTCGACATTTTGGGGCAGGCTGATATCCGTATTATCGCGGCGACGGTGGCCGATACCTCGGAATATGGCATTTTGCGGTTGATCACCTCAGATACGGCCGGGGCCTATGAGGTGTTGAAGGAGCATCGAGTCAGTGCCCAGCAGAGTGATGTTGTGGCGTTGACCTGTGATTCACAAGCCGGAGTGTTTGCCTCGCAGATCAACTCCTTTGCCCGGGAAGGTGTTTCGATTGAGTACATGTACTGTTTTGCGATCCGGGATAAGGCCTTTTTGATTTTGCGGACGAGCGATAATTCGCGCATCGATGAGATCGCCCGCCGTTATGGATTGCATATTATTACCGAACAGGAGTTGCTCCAACTGTAAATTTATTTTCCATGTTCCGTACGGATTAATCCTTGTGGCCATTATGAAACGATCTGACCTGATTCTGTTGCTATTGGTGTGTGGTGTTGCTCTTCTGTTTGGACTTGTTGAGCCGCTGCAAACGGCCTATATGAAGGCCAATGCTGCTCATCCCTATGTAATGGCCTTTCTGAAATTTGCCATTTTAGCAACGTTAGGCGAGGTAATCGGCCTTCGGATTAAAACGGGTGCCTATTATGAACTGGGATTTGGCGTTTTGCCTCGGGCGGTCGTGTGGGGACTTTTGGGAATGTGGATCGCAGTCGCCTTGAAAACGTTTGCTGCCGGGACTCCCTATTTCCTACAGAGTTTGGGTGTTGAGCAGGCGGTTGAGGCGATGAAGGGACCCTTGAGTGGGGAGAAGGTGTTGTGCGCTTTTGTGATCAGTGTCATGATGAATACCACCTTTGGGCCGGTCTTTATGACGCTCCACAAAGTAACCGATACCCATATTCTGAATTGTGGCGGTTCGTTGCGAGCTTTGGTAACACCGATTCCTATTGGCAAAATCTTGTCTGGTCTGAATTGGAAAGTGCAGTGGGGATTCGTTTTCAAAAAGACGATTCCGCTGTTTTGGATTCCGGCTCATACAATCACCTTTTTGTTGAAGCCTCAGCATCAGGTGCTCTTTGCAACGTTGTTGGGGGTTGCTTTAGGCATCTTCCTTTCGGTTGCGGCGATTGCCAACCGTAAGACCCATTGACACAGGCGTAAGTCTTGTGCCAAGTGTTTGACTGATTGTTGCGTCATTTAGGCAAAATCAACTCCTTTTGTGCGTTTTTGGCAATAACACCATGTGGGGTAAGGACCCAGCGATTCGAAACATTATTTGGCTATCAATTGTTTAGATAAGCGGCATGATAGGTAGCATGAGTGGAATACAAGAAAGTTTGTTTGCTCGTGCTCAATCTTCTGAGTAGCAGATCTGTGTCCCCGATAGCGTGAATTCGTGGTAGGTGCTGTTTGGGGTAAATGTCCATTCAATTGCGCATAGCGGGCGGTTGTATGCTGCAGATCGCTATCGTAGCGGCTGACGAGGAGGTAATAAAACTTCTGTAAATCAATAAAACAGGACTACGGATAATATTCATCCAAGATTCCACCACCCAGCACTAAATCTCCATGATAGATCACTACAGGTTGTCCTTTGGCTGGAGCCCATGCCGGGCTGTCAAGCTCAATACGGAGTCTCGTAGGACTGATAGTTGCTGGATCGTGATAACTTTCTTTTGCTATTGAACTTTCCATTGAATTCAGCGCCACAGCGGAAGGATGAGGATAGATGTGTGCAGTACCGTTGGGGTTGCGACCAATGCCACGGATGACGATCTGGAGCGACTCTGAGGTGAAAAGTTGCTGTGGGGAGGGGGAGTGCCACTCGCGTAGAATCAGGGTGTGATAGTACAACGAGGCAGAGTCTCCGACAACAAGCCGATTGTGAACCGGATCGATAGCTATGACAGCAACTCCGTGCAGTGTGGTGTTCAAGCCCCGTTTTTGGCCAATCGTATAGTGGGTATATCCGGTGTGTGTGCCGACCACATGTCCCTGTCGATCGACAATCTCTCCCGTGCCGATTGTGGGTAATTCATGGTGTAAAAACGTCCGATAATCTTCTCCTTGTAAAAAGCAGATTCCCATGCTTTCACGGTGAGCCTCTTTTTGCGGAGAAGAGCTGTATTGCGTTTTGATCTCGCTTTTGATTTGATCTCCCATTGGGGTTAGTGCCATCGCAAGGCACGCTTGTGGAACGCCCCACAAGTAGTAGGATTGGTCTTTGATCGGGTCAATCGCTTTGCGGACATAGTAGATTCCCTCTGAACGATGAATCCGAAAATAGTGGCCGGTGGCAATATGATCGAATCCCTGCTGTTGGGCCAGGTGGTACAGCGTATCCCATTTGATTTGCGGATTGCAGCGGGTGCAGGGTGCTGGCGTCTCCCCTCGACGATACCCGTCAATAAAATAGTCTATGATCTCTTGGCGAAAACGGTCCTTGACATCCAGAATCTGTAGTGGCATGTTGAGCTGTGTAGCACCTCGGTTGGCCTTGTCCAGCAGCTCTGAGCTTCCCGTTGTGTCTAAGGTGACAAGATGTACTTCATAGCCTTTTTCCCGTAACATTATGGCAGCGGCGGTACTGTCTATACCGCCGCTGAATCCTAACAGAACACGTTTTTTGGTGTTATGTGTGAAAATAGACACTATTTTGCCAATAAAATGATTTATATCCAAAGAAGATCAGGATTGTCCTGAAAACAACGGAATCCCGTCAAGCATTTGACGTTTTGCCCGATTATTCGCAGCAATACCTGCCTTGAGTCAAGCTATTCACAGCTCTTGGCTCAACTCCATGTCAATCTTCTTAAAATTGTCGGTTACGAGTGGATTGTACCATCCGGATCACCGTATTGATCCCAATGTTTGAGGACGTCGATCGCTTTGTCGAAGGTCTCGTCAAACTCGGCATTCATGATGATGTAGTATTCGTTGATCCCCCACAATTTTTGTGCGATCAGGGCCTTGAGTTGTGCACTGATCAGACGGGCCGAGCGGTCAAAATCGGTTTGGTTGAATTCAATATCGCGCTGTGTGGCCAATTCGGTCAACTCGGACAACATTTTGTCTGTTACCTGAAATTCTCGGTTGAAGGTCTCGAAGGTCGGATACTGTTTGGTCAGTTTGTCACGGTTACGATCCATGTAGGAGACCGCATATTCGTTCAACAGCCCTTTGCGGACCATATTGGTCAAGTAGTTCGAATACTCGGTTGTGTCGTATTGAATCATGATGTCGGGTGTGATGCCACCACCACCATACACCGTGCGGCCACTGCGCAGCGTCTTGAACATCAGCGAAGAATCCACCTTGACCGAATCTTCGAGACTCTCGAACCGTTTGAAGAAGTCCTCTTCGTAACTCTTCAGATCTCCATTGTGGTAGGGGCGTTGGATAACACGTCCCGTTGGGGTATGGTAACGGGCAACAGTCAATCGTACGGCTGATCCGTCCAAGAGCGGAATTTGTTGTTGTACGAGCCCTTTGCCGAAAGTGCGGCGTCCGATAATCAGCGCACGATCCCAGTCTTGCAGTGCTCCGGAGACAATTTCACTGGCCGAAGCCGATGTTTCGTTGGTGAGTACAATGACTTTGCCTTTCAAAAATTCGCCATCTTGCGTTGCTCTAGCCTCATCGTGTGGAATACGCATGCCATCCATCGAGACCAGCAGATTGCCTTTGGGCAGGAAGAAATTGCTCAGTTCAATGGCCTGTCCGAGCAGTCCGCCGCCATTGCTGCGCAGGTCGAGAATCAGCGCATCGATGGGTTGCAGTTTGTGGTATGCTTCCAAGAACTCCTTGAAGGTGTTGTTGGCAAAGCGGTTGATACGGATATAGCCGGTTGTGGAGTCCACTTTGTAGGCTGCATCGACCGTATAGATCGGAATGTCGTCACGGACGATCGAGAAATCCAATGTGTCGGGCTCTCCATGCCGAACGACCCCAATATCGATACGGGTTCCTTTCGGCCCGCGTAGAATTTTGGGTACATCCAGCAGTTTGGTACCTACGATACTTTTCCCATCGGCCTTGACAATACGGTCATTGGGCAGCAGCCCGACCTGTTCCGAGGGGCCGCCGGCGATTACATTGACGACGATAACCGTATCGTTCAGGACATTGAATTCAATGCCGATCCCGCTAAACGTCCCCTCCGTGAACATCTCTTCGGACTCCTTCATCTCCTCCTGCGTGAGGTAAGTAGAGTGGGGGTCAAGTTGCAGCAACATGGCTTGGATAGCCTTTTCGACCAATTGATCGTTGTGCAGAGAGTCCACATAAGTTCCGTTCAGATAACGGTAAAATTGATTCAACTTTTGCAGTTGAAACATGGGGTCCTCTTTGACCTTCGGATCCACCTCCGGCAGACGGGGCTGTGCCGCTATTTCGGTACAACTCCACCCCAACAGCAGAGCGAAAATGCCATATCTCAGTTGACGGATCATCTTATTTGATCAAATTTAACAGTTCAGTTTGAGCCACCTTGGTTTGGTCGCCCGTTGTCATATTTTTGAGGGTTGCTGCCCCTTCTGCCAGCTCATCGCTGCCGATGATGACAACATAAGGAACGCCACGACGATTGGCGTACTCCATCTGTTTTTTCATCTTGGCGCTTTCCGGGTAGATCTCGCATGCAATGTCTGCCTGCCGCAATTGCTGCATTACTTTCAGAGCGGCCAGCTCCTCCTCTTTGCCGAAATTGAGCAGCAATACTCGGGTAGTTCCTTTCGTTTCAGCGGGGAAGAGGTTCAGTCCGGTCATGACATCATAAATGCGATCGGCTCCGAACGAGATGCCTACACCGGACATGTTCGGCATGCCGAATATGCCGGTTAGATCGTCGTATCGTCCACCGCCGCAGATGCTGCCGATTGCAAAATCTTTGGCCTTTACCTCGAAGATTGCTCCGGTATAGTAGTTCAATCCACGTGCCAACGAGAGATCGAGCTCAATTTCGAGTGGAATATTTAGTGCGTCAGTATATCCGAAGATGGTCTCCATCTCTTCGATACCTTTGAGACCGGTTTCGCTTCCTCCGATAGCTTTGCGCAGTTTGCTGAGTTTTTCGCTGTTGCTGCCGCTTAATGAGAGAATCGGTTGCAGCGCCAGGACCGCCTCTTCGGAGATACCCTTATCGCGCAACTCTTCGTTGACCGCCTCGAGACCGATCTTTTCCAATTTGTCGATGGCAATGGTGATATCCATCATCTTGTCGGCGTGACCGATTGTTTCGGCGATGCCGTAGAGGATCTTGCGGTTGTTCATCTTCAGCACCACAGCGATACCCAATTTGGCAAACACCTTCTGTACGATGTCAATCAATTCAACTTCGTTGATCAGGCTGCGGCTTCCGATCACATCCACGTCACACTGGTAAAATTCGCGGTAGCGTCCCTTTTGAGGACGGTCTGCGCGCCATACGGGTTGGATCTGGTAACGCTTGAACGGGAACGAGATTTCACTTTGGTGCTGAACTACATAGCGGGCAAAGGGTACAGTCAAGTCATATCGCAGCCCCTTTTCGCAGATTTTGGTAGAAAGGGCGTTGCTGCCGGCTTCGATCTGTTCAGAGGTGATTCCGTTCAGATAATCACCCGAATTGAGGATTTTAAACAGCAGTTTGTCACCCTCATCACCATATTTGCCCAATAGTGTGGAAAGATTTTCCATGGCGGGCGTCTCCAAGGGCATAAAGCCGCAGGTGCGGAAGACGCTCTTTATGTTATCGAAAATGTAGGTGCGTTTGATCATCTCCTCGGGGCCGAAATCGCGGGTCCCTTTGGGTATGGATGGTTTTTGTGCCATAATAATATGATTGGTTAGGCTAAAAGTTTACGATATTTTACACGATGAGGTGCAGTGTCACCGAGACGTTTGCGTTTATTCTCTTCGTATTCGCTGTAACTACCTTCAAAGAAGACTACTTGCGAATCCCCTTCGAAAGCAAGAATGTGTGTGGCGATACGGTCGAGAAACCAACGGTCGTGCGAGATTACGACAGCGCAACCCGCAAAGTTGTTCAGACCCTCTTCCAATGCCCGGAGGGTGTTGACATCAATGTCGTTGGTCGGCTCGTCGAGTAATAAAACGTTTCCTTCCTCTTTGAGGGCAAGGGCCAGATGCAGGCGATTCCGTTCACCTCCCGACAACATGCCGCACTTTTTCTCCTGGTCAGTTCCGCTGAAGTTGAAGCGCGAAACGTAGGCCCGGGCATTGATGCTGCGACCGCCGAGCTGAATCAATTCGCTATCCTGAGAGATGACTTGGTAAACGGTCTTTTCGGGGTCGATTGAGGCGTGTTGTTGATCGACATAGGCCAATTTAACGGTTTCGCCGATCTTAAATGTACCGCTGAGGGGTTTTTCGATACCCATAATCAGCCGGAAAAGTGTCGTCTTACCGACGCCGTTGGGGCCGATAACCCCGACAATGCCGGCAGGGGGGAGCGAGAAATTGAGATGTTCGTACAGCAGACGATCTCCATAGCCCATCGACACATCTTGAGCCTCGATAACCACATCACCCAACCGGGGTCCATTCGGAATGAAGATTTCGAGTTTCTCCTCTTTCTGTTTGGTGTCTTCGTTCAGCATCTTGTCGTATGCGGCCAGACGAGCCTTGCTCTTGGCATGACGGGCAGAGGGGGCCATACGTACCCACTCCAACTCTCGTTCGAGTGTCTTGCGGCGTTTGCTCTCCTGTTTCTCCTCGAGAGCCAGGCGGTTGGATTTTTGTTCCAGCCAGCTGCTGTAATTGCCCTTCCAAGGAATACCTTCGCCTCGATCCAACTCAAGTATCCAACCGGCAACCTTATCGAGGAAGTAGCGGTCGTGTGTAACGGCAATGACGGTGCCTTTGTATTGTTGCAGGTGTTGTTCGAGCCAATCGATGCTTTCGGCATCGAGGTGGTTGGTCGGCTCATCGAGCAACAGTACATCCGGTTCCTGCAACAGCAGACGGCACAGAGCGACACGTCTCCGTTCACCTCCCGAAAGGTGTTTGACCAGTTGGTCGCCGTCGGGACAACGCAGCGCATCCATCGCTCGTTCCAGGGTTGCATCGAGTTCCCAACCGTTTTTGTGGTCGATGGCCTCGGTCAGTTCTCCTTGACGTTCAATCAGCTTGGCCATTTGGTCGTCGTCCATCGGTTCCATGAATTTGGCGTTCACCTCCTCATACTCCTTGAGCAGGGCGACCACTTCGGCACAACCCTCTTCAACCACTTCACGGACCGTCTTGTTGTCGTCCAGTTTCGGCTCTTGCTCCAGGTAGCCGACGGTATATCCGGGAGAGAAGACCACTTCACCCTGAAAATTTTGATCCAGTCCGGCGATGATCTTCATCAGTGTCGATTTTCCGGATCCATTCAGACCGATAATGCCGATTTTGGCACCGTAAAAAAACGAGAGGTAGATGTTATTCAATACTTTTTTCTGGTTGGTGAAGATTTTGCTGACCCCCACCATCGAGAAGATAATTTTTTCGTCTGCCACAGGTTTAATTCCGTTTATGCGTTTGTCTATTTATTCTGATTCGCCCGCATCATAAGAGTGGTGCGGACGAATCAGGGCTTTTTGCTAAAAATCAGGCTCGAATCAACAACTTGAGTAAAGCGTCAAGGTCCTACTCGGCCATTTTGCCGGCGTTGATCGAGACGTATATGGAACCGCGCGCTTTGATTGATATTCGCTGCAATATCTGCATTTCACTCTGGGTTCAATACTCTTCCGGACGTTGTTACTCGTGATCACAGCATGTGTGTCGTAAGAAATGTTGTTCGCCCGTTGTTGCGGAAATGCGATATGTGGTCCTCTTATTTTAACAGAGTAGCTGGATCGAGGTTGGCGCTTTCGATATCTTTAAAATATTTGTAGGTGCCGACTTTAAGCTCGTCTGTTGCATCCTCGTCGCAGACAATAATACCAGCCGGATGCAGTTGCAGGGCGCTGATGGTCCATTTGTGGCTATATGCCCCCTCCACACCAGCAGCCAGGGCACGGGCTTTGTTATGTCCCATGGTGAGGATCATTACTTCGCGGGCAGCCATAACGGTCCCGACACCGACAGTCAACGCTGTTTTGGGTACCAATTCGGTATCGCCACCGAAGAATCGTGAATTGGCGATGATCGTATCTTTGGTTAGTGTCTTGATGCGGGTGCGAGAGTTGAGCGACGAGAACGGTTCGTTGAAGGCCAAATGGCCGTCCGGACCGATTCCTCCCATGAACAGATCGATACCTCCGGCTGCTGCAATACGCTCTTCATACGAAGCACATTCAGCAACTAAATCAGGAGCGTTGCCATTCAGAATGTTGACATTTTCCGGTTTGATGTTAATGTGGTTAAAGAAATTATTCCACATGAATGAATGGTAACTTTCGGGATGTTCTTCGGGGATGCCTACATATTCGTCCATATTGAACGTAATGACGTTGGCAAATGAAACGATCCCTTTTTCGCAATAGCGGATCAGGGCCTTGTAGGTGCCCAGTGGAGTCGAGCCCGTGGGAAGTCCCAATACAAATGGTTTGTCTGTGTGAGCCTGGTGCTCGTGGATGCGTTTCACGATATAGGCAGCTGCCCATTCCGATACGCCGTTACCGTCCGGTTGAATGATAAGTCTCATGTTTTGTTGTATTTTTATTTATCCTTTTTTATTTGTGCAGAGATGAATTTTGTGTCAGCGCCTTTTCCTGTGTGTCTGGCGTGTTTCGCAAATATTGTTTTTTTTGCTATCAATAACCTTAAGCCATTCCGGGCTGTAGGCCTCGGATAATCGACTTCCGCCTCATCTTGTCCTTCAACGACATCCTGCGGTTACTTCACTCTTGTATCGATCGTCTCTCGGTTTGGACCTGTTCACGATCTCTGTCCCCCCTATACAAAAGTAGAACGCGATAATAGAGGCTCTATTGTTGTGGAATGCTGTGGTAGCTATTTCCTAACTTCAATAATCGTTCTCGCGATCAATACCATTGTCTAACTCGGTGGCTAACATTGACTTTTTGATCGTGCCGTTGTCAGAGCTGTCCAGCAACGTAAATGTCTCTCTCCGTTCAGCCCGAATTTCGCAGGAGCCTCTTGCAGCCCGATTCTTGTGAGAACGGGCCTGTTAGAACAGCCTTACGAACACCTCGATGGCCTGATATTCAGCCATGCCCAGCTTGTCATACAGTACGGCAGTGTTGCGGTTACGCTCTTCGGCACGCTGCCAGAATTCGCGTTTGTCTTCACCGGGGAAGGGCATGACATCTTTCTGAGAAAGGTGTTTGTAGATGGCGTGACGTTTCTGCATCACTTCGTCCGGGCTCAGCGGAACAGCCATATCTACCATATCCAGGCTCCACTCCTGCCATGCACCACGGTACAGCCACATGCGGCAATCCTTCAGCCACTCTTCGTTTTGGATCTTTTCGATGGCAGCCAGCAATGCTTCGATACATACGCGGTGTGTGCCATGCGGGTCGGATAGGTCTCCTGCAGCGTAGATCTGGTGCGGTTTTACCTCTTGTAAGAGGTCAACAATGATCTGAATATCCTTATCGGTTAACATGCCCTTTTTGACGCCGCCTGTTTCGTAGAAGGGCAGATTCAAAAAGTGTACATGAGAGGCGTTGCTCAGTCCCATTTGACGGCAGGCCGCCTTTGCTTCGGCACGACGGATGGCACCTTTCAAACGACGCAATTCGATCGGTTCGGGCTCACCTTTTTTCTTGTTGCGAATGATCTTTTCGACCGCTTCGTATTGATCTCCAAGTCCGCATTCACGAGCCGTATCCAGATTTTGCAGCACTGTGTCATCCAGAACGGCAATATTTCCAGAGGTTTGGTAAGCGACATGTACGTCGTGTCCCTGTGCAATCAAACGAATAAATGTACCACCCATCGAGATTACATCGTCATCGGGGTGGGGACTGAAAATCAATACCCGTTTGGGGTAGGGGGTAGCCCGTTCGGGACGGGTCGAATCATCTGCGTTGGGTTTGCCTCCCGGCCAACCGGAGATGGTATGTTGCAGGTCGTTGAAAACCTGGATGTTGATCATGTCGTAGGTTTTTCCGGTCTCTTCGAGCAATTGCCCCAAACGATTGTCGGCGTAGTCCTGATAGGTGAGTTTCAGGATTGGTTTCTCCACTTTGCGGCAGAGCCAAAGTACGGCGGTACGGATGAAGCGTTCCGGCCATTCGCAGGTACCAACCAACCAGGGGGTCTTTACGCGGGTCAACTCTTGTGAAGCTCCTTCATCAACCACGACCTCAATATTGGGGTGCTGTTGCAAGCAGGTGGCAGGTATGGTCACCTCCTCTTCGCCTTCGACAATAGATTTGATAACGTTGGCTTTGTCTTCGCCCCATGCCATCAGGATGATTCGTTTGGCCTTCAAAATGGTGCCGAGGCCCATGGTGATCGCTCTGCGGGGAACATTATCGATACCGTAGAAAATTGATGAAACTGCCTGGCGACTTTCGTTGCCGAGTGCGACCAAACGGGTGCGAGTATTGGAATAGGTGCCCGGTTCGTTAAATCCGAGTTGACCTTGTACGCCGGTGCCCAGGAAGAGGAGATCCAATCCGCCATACTCTTCGATTTTTGATTCATAATCCCGGCAGAAATCGGCCACTTTATCCTGCGGAAGCGTAGCATCGGGGATGTGGATGTTTTCGGGCAGAATATCCACATGGTTCAACAGACTTTCGTGAATTAACCAGTTACGGCTCTGTTGCTCTTTGGGAGAGATAGGGAAGAATTCGTCAAGGCTGAACACAACCACATTGCGGAAACTGAGCCCCTCTTTTTGATGAATGTCCACCAGGGTCCGGAAGGTGCCGACTGGAGATTTTCCGGTAGTAATACCCAGGATGCAGAGTTCGCCGAATTTCTGTTTTTCGCGGATGCAATTTTCGATTTCACGCGCCACATACATCGAACCGTTCTCCTCGGAGGAAAAGATTGTGGTGTTGATTTTCTCGAATTTACGAATGATATCTTCGGGGTCGGCACCCGGTTTGAGGCCACCCAGTTTTTTCAGTTTGTAGTTTCTGGTTGTCATTTTTAGATGTGTTAAAATAACCCTTAAAGGTAGAAATAAACACAAGAACTACCAAATTATAAGCTGATATGTGGAGTAAATTTTATTTTGGACTGATTGGTTGGGATCTGTAATTGTGATGGGCTATGTAGTATGATTGATTTAGGCAAATGGGCTGCGGAGGAGGAATTGATGTGTGTCAACCATCAGGTTTCAGATTATCGAATTTGTATGTAGTATTGTTAAGCGGAGAAACACGCAAAGTGTTACGAGCTTGTGTCTTAAGCTGCGATAAGATGTGTCGGATTTGATGCTAAATGTGCAATTATTTGATACGGATTGTGAGGGAAGGGGTGGCGCGCTGATGAAAATTTATTAACTTAGGTTCAGTATGCATAGGTAGTGTGTATTCATGGGTGCGGTGTTTACCTTTATTTTGAGGCATCAATCATAATACTTTCTTTAAAGCTATTGTCATATGTATATCAAACTGATACAACCCAGAATGACCAAACGCCCCATGGATACAGAGCTAAAGATCCGTATGTCTCCACCTTTGGGATTGTATACGATAGCGAGCATGTTTGCGGAGTGGCACAAAGTGGTGGTCGAAAACGAGAATATTACGCCGATCGTATGGGATGATGCACCGGATGTGGTAGGAATTACGATAACGGTAAATCTATTGCCTCGGGCCATTGAGATTGCTCGCAAGTTTCGAGAGCGCGGGTCGAAAGTGGTGGCCGGAGGAATTCATATTACTACGGCTTCAGAAACGGTCCCTGAAAATTGTTTTGATGCGTTGTGCATTGGGCCTGCAGAGCTTACCTGGCCACAAATTATCGATGACCTTGAACATGGGTGTTTGAAACGTGAATATCGCTGCAAAAAAATATTTGTTGGCGAGGATATTGTTTCTCCAGCGTATCATCTGATTTCGTCTGCTGATTATCTGTATTGCAACATTATCCATACGAGTCGGGGATGTCCATTCCGTTGCGATTTCTGTTACAATTCATCTTCAGAAAGAGTTTATGTGTTGCGTCCGGTTGAAGATGTGGTTGCAGAGATCAAGGCAATCGGACGGAGACATATCATGTTTATTGATGACAATTTCAATGGAAATCCGCGCTGGACTCGCAAACTGCTGGCCGCTATTCGTCCGTTGAATCTTCGTTGGCATTGTGCAGTTTCGATCAATATTGCAAAAGATACGGAACTGCTTGATTTGATGCGTGATTGTGGGTGTATGGGACTGTTTATCGGATTTGAGAGTATCAGCGGCGGCTCGATCGATAGCGTGCATAAAGTCCAGAATCATATTGATGAGTATGAACGGGCGATCCAAGAGATTCACGGCAGGGGAACCATGATCAATGCCAGTTTTGTGTTTGGTTGGGATGAGGATATGCCCGAAACCTTCTCCAAGACATTGGATTGGATTGGATCGTAAAAAACAGAATAGAGACTGTAACGTCCCATATTTTAACCCTGTATCCGGGCACCAAATTGTATGAACAGATGCGAGCGGCAGGACGAATTGTGAGTGAGGATTTGGCGCTTTACGATACGGCCCATGTAGTTTATACGCCTCGTAATCTTACAGCTGAGGAGCTTTACAAGGGCTATTTGTGGATTTATAAGAAACTTTATTCTTGGCGGAATATTTTACGCAGGGTGCCTAAGTCACGTCGTCAGATTCCCTCATACTTGTTGTTCAATATTTTTTATCGCAAATACGGTCGTTTTACCGAGTGGCTTTGCCGTTTTTTGACGGATGAACGGATCGGCAAGATTGCGGATCGGAGTGTAATTTCCAACTGTTTGCATTGATGTGAGAGAGGGGTATATATAGATTTTGATGTGTCGTTGCTCATAGTTATTCTATAAAAAAATAAGAAAATAAGAGAAATAAATAATTGAATAAAAGACAAAAAGCGACTTATAATATAAGCCGCTTTTTGTGAGGGTTAACCCGTATTCAGAGATTTTGACGAGATCAATACTCCTCCTCGTTGAAGAAGAAGTCGTCTTTGCTTGGGTAATCGGGCCAAATATCTTCGATACTTTCGTAGATGTCGCCTTCGTCTTCGATCTCCTCGAGGTTCTCTATCACCTCCAAGGGCGCTCCTGACCGGGTCGCATAATCAATCAGCTCCTCTTTGGTTGCGGGCCATGGTGCATCTTCCAGTTTGGAAGCCAACTCTAATGTCCAGTACATAATCGTTTCTGTTTTAGTCGTTGATGATCAGTGATCACACTGATCTTTTCATCGGATTACAAAAATAGAAATTTTTTTATTTTTCGTACACCCAAAGTATCTCTTTTATATGAAATTCTTGAGATATTTTTCTGGCCAGTACATACAGATAATCAGAAAGACGGTTTAAATACTTGATAATGTCTTCACTGACAGGATGTTGTTCGCTGAGTGCGATACAACGTCTCTCACTGCGCCGGCATACGGTACGGGCTATGTGACAAAGCGATACGAGCGGATCGCCTCCCGGCAGTGTGAATTTCGTAATTTTGGGCAGCGTCTCTTGGATTTCGTCGATCCATTTTTCGAGCAAGGCCACATGTGAATTGTTAAATTCCGGTAAATATTTGGTTGCCTCCTCTTCAGTGGCCAGGTATGAGGAGAGACGCATCAGATGATCCAAAATCTGTAACAGCTGATCGTGGTAAACCGTTAATTGAGCATATTGGGCCATATTGTCTCGCAGGTACGCGATTTGCGCCATCAATTCATCGACGGTGCCGTAGGCTTCCAGTCGAGGGTGTGTTTTGGCTACGCGGGTGCCTCCTACCAAAGAGGTGGTCCCTTTATCTCCGGTTCGAGTGTAGATTTTCATATTTTTATTCTTTTACGGTTACTTGTACGTGTTACGTTTGCGTTGTGCATGGGGGCAACGATTCAGATGCGATAGTGTTGCGGTTGTAGTTTAGGATCGACAAAGTACAGCATCATCACGCGTCGATCGACACTGACACAACGATACGCTTCGCATAGTTGTTGTGCAAGCCTCCATTTTTGAGCGGTGCGGTAGGGCGAGAGCATGATCAGGCAACCGGGACGAGTCAAGGCTTGTTGGGCCATTTGTGCGATAACGTCGAGCGGTGCGTTGGGCAGCAGGATGCAAAAAACGCGCCCAACGGGGAGTTCGCAGGTACTGTTTCCGATCAGGACGTATTGATCCATTTGGCAGTGTGTGTACAGGTTCTGGAGCAGAATTCCTGTTTTTTGGCCAATGCCTCGTCGAATGAGTGTCTGATATAGGGAGCGGTCGTTGCCAGTGATACGATTTTTCATAAAGACGTTGCGTACGATCCCATACATGAAGGGGGAGTGTACGCCATGTCCACGCCAGTGTCGCACATGAATTTTGCCTCCGATACGGAAGTAACTTCGGAAAATTTGGCGTTTTAGGCTGACGATCAGAGTCATGGGTTATGCGTTAAGTTTTCCGGCAAGATGGCCGGTCGAATAGGCTAATTGCAGGTTATATCCGCCGGTATTTGCGTCGATATCGAGTACCTCCCCAGCAAAATAGAGGCCACGGATCAACTTTGATTGCATGGTCAGCGGATCGACCTCATCAGTGCAGACGCCGCCTGCGGTGACGATAGCTTCACGGAATGGGGCGTAGTCGGTTAACGGGATTCGCCAGGCTTTCAGAGTGCCGATGAGTCGTTGCCGGTCGGAGTCGGTTAGGGGGGCCATCGGACGGTTTGGGTCAAGCTGCGAACGGCGAGCCAATTCTGCAATCATGACAGACGGGACCAGTTTGGCCAATAGTTGTCTGAGGGGCGTTTTAGTGGATAGAGCGTTTTTCTCGCGTTCGATTCGGGCTTCGAGTTGCTCGACTGTAAGGGCCGGTTTGAGGTCGAGTCGCAACTCTACTTTGCGCTCATCGATCAGCGCATCGACAGCCTGCCTGCTCAGTCGCAACACGATGGCTCCACCCACTCCCGACGGGGTGAAGGTGAGCTCTCCGAACTCTTCAGCGGCTTTTTTGCCATCGATATAGAGTTGCGCCGATATGTTGCGCAGTGTAAAATCAATTAATGGTTTTGGAGTGGGGCGATCAGCAATCAGCGGGGTCAGTGACGGGCGGATCGGGACGATGGTGTGGCCCAGCTGATGAGCCAATCGGTATCCGTCACCGGTGGAGCCGGTTGTCGGGTAGGAGGCCCCTCCTGTGGCAAGAATAGCGGTTTGACAAGCGATCTGCTCTGTGGAGCCATCGTTGTAACGTACCGTGATGCCCGAGATCTGTTTGTTCTGCGTGTGTAGCTCTTCAACACGGGCGTGGGTGGCTATCTCTACGCCCTGCTGCCGGCACCATGCAATATGAGCTTCGGCGACATCCCATGCGCGCCCACTGGTTGGAAATACACGACGCCCGCGTTCGACACTCAACGGGACCCCGATCTGTTCGAAAAATTGCATGACGGTTCGACTGTCAAACTGTTGCCAGGCATAACGAACAAAATCGGCTCCGCTGCGAACTTTGGAGAGAAACTCCTCTTCGGAGCAGAGGTTAGTCAGGTTACAACGGCCTTTTCCGGTGATACGAACTTTGCGTTGGGGTTTCTCCATGCGTTCGCACAGGAGCACCTTACGACCGGTTGCGGCTGCGATTCCTGCCGCCATAATACCGGCGGCACCTCCACCTATGACCACGGTTGAGTAGTGTCTCATTGTCCGATTTTTGGACAAAGGTAAAAAATCGGTTCAGTTTCCATTAAGGTTTCTGCGAAAAATGTGTACATTTGCAGACCATTTGTCCGAACGTGGCTTCGGCAGAATGAACAAGTAACGAAAGTCCTGACCAGATGTTAAGCAGAAGATTATTACGCATTAAGGTTCTCAAAGCGCTTTATGCCCATTTCAAATCGGAATCCGATTCGTTGATTTTATCCGAGAAAAATTTGATGTTTAGCATCGACAAGACTTACGAATTGTACCATCAGTTGTTATGGCTGATTGTCGATGTGGCCACATGGGCCGAAAATCGCATCGAATTGGGCCGCAAAAAGCATCTGCCCACCGAAGAGGAGCGCAATCCCAATACCAAATTTATCGAGAACCGTGTCGTTGCTTTGCTGCGCGGTAGTGAGAATCTGACCGATTATCTGGCTGCCCACAAGTTGGGATGGATTCAATATCCTGAATTGATCAAGTCGCTGTACAATTCGATGGTTGCAAGCGACTATTACAAGGAGTATATGTCCTCGCCGACTCGCTCTTTCAAGGAGGATCGCAAATTTGTCGAGAATTTTTACACGCAGACGGTTGACGGATGCGAGGAGTTGGAGAATGTTGTGGAGGAGCAGTCAATCTTTTGGGCTGACGATCTCGATTTTGCCAACATTATGGTCGTTCGTACCGTCTCCAATATGAAGGCTTCGCAGACGGAGGTCGATCTGTTGCCCGAATACAAAAACGAGGATGATCGGGAGTATGCCAAGGAGCTGTTCCGTCAGACTGTCATACATTACAACGAGTATTACGAGTACATCGGCCGCTTTACCAAGAATTGGGATGTCGATCGTATTGCCTTTATGGACAATCTGATCATGGCGGCTACGGTGGCTGAGCTGATTGCTTTCCCGTCGATTCCGGTCAAGGTGACCTTTGATGAATTTATCGAAATTGCCAAATATTACAGCACCCCGAGCAGCAGTACGTTTATCAATGGCGTATTGGACAAAGTGGTCGAGGCGTTGCGTGAAGAGGGCAAGATCAACAAAAGCGGTCGCGGATTGCTGGAAAAATAGGGTACTCTTTTTGAATGCAAACTTTTGTTGGAGTAGGGATTTCGGGGCGTAAGTTGTAGTCTTGACGATCCATTTTACCTTGTCTCAGTGCCGTGTTTCTTTTTACATAGCTTGTGCTTACAAATCCTTTCTTTATCGGGAATGAGTGTAGCGGTGGCGGCTGCTCATATAAGTCTTTGCAACTGCTCTTATAAGAACCGGCTACAAGTGAAATGAGTCGTGGCTTGGTGACGATCTCGGTAGGGGACAAAGTATGGTGCAATTTTAGTTGGTGATACCGTCCTTAGATGAGAGTTGTGCCTTTAGCGAGAACAGGGACATACCGCTCGTGTTATGGAGCACAATGGCGCAAACGCCGTTCTCCACGCATGTAAACCTTATCAATAAAAAAATCCATGTCAGTTTCCCGTATTTTGTTGCTATGTAGTGCGGTGGTTATGGTGTCGTTCGTGGCTGTGGCCTGCGGACGAACTGCCCAACAAACGGGAGGGGGAGACAAAACCTCTGCGGCCGTTCCTTCGAAAATTATCGAGCTTTCTGATTCGTTGTTACAGACAGGTGCGGTTAACGATACGATCGATCTGGGCCGAATGTATGAAGGGGAGGTGATTCGGCGTGATTTGGCCATACGCAATGAAGGAAAAGCCCCGTTTTTGTTGTTGGAGGTTCGCACCAGTTGTGGCTGTACCCAGGTTGATTTTTATAAACAACCAATCCAACCTGACGAGTTGGTGCCTTTCTCGTTTGAGTTTGACAGCCGTGGGTTTAATGGCTATCAGTTAAAACATATCACCATTCGTACATCGCTGGGATCGCAGCCTTATACGCTGGTTGTGACGGGAGAGGTGGTTCCCCAGTCGTAGAATATTGAGTGGTAGTAATCGCCTATTTTTCCACACTTTTGGGAAATGTGTGGAAAATATTACGGAATGTTTTATATTTGTACAATCAATCAAATATCTTTTATTATGAATATGATGACAATTATGTTGCAGGCACAGCCTTCGGCCGGTGGTGGCAGTATGCAGTTCCTGATTATGATGGTGCTGATTTTTGCGGTGATGTACTTTCTGATGATCCGCCCTCAGCAGAAAAAGCAGAAAGAGCTGGTCAAATTCCGCAATGCACTTGAAAAGGGGCAAAAGATTGTTACAGCCGGTGGTATTTATGGTACCGTAAAAGAGGTTAAAGAGGGTTATGTGCTGGTCGAAGTGGATAGCAATGTCGCTATTCGTGTCGATAAGAACATGGTGATGCGTGATCCTTCTGACATTGCAACTCCTGCGAAATAGTCGATAAACAAGTTGAACCCTTTGGGGTCTTCGTTCATAAAACCCGATGCGATAGCGTCGGGTTTTTTTAGTATTTAGTATTGTGGTGTGACCAAGGCTTGTGCGAGATAGGAGTATATGTCGATGTGTCGTACCGCGAAATATGTACAGCAGATGCTGTGTGGTGTGTTGTGAGGTAACACAAATTTAGTGTGCTGCTGCTGTTGGACAGGATCGCCAAAGAGATGACAATAAAGATGTTTTATGGGTATTGAATATGTTAAGTGGGTTGTCAAGCAGTTTCGGAAGTATGGGTGTGCTCGTTGCTGTTTTAGTTCTTTGGGGAGATTAGGATGGAAGATTCCCGGTTCATTGCGGTAACACTCTTTGACCAAAACAGGTTGTTTTATTTATAAAGAACCAATAAAGAAGCACGGCCGACAGTTTTATTGACTGTCGGCCGTGCTCGGTATGGTAGTTCCCTCCTGGGAGTATGAGGACTTCTTTAGATCGATGTTAGTCTGGTGGTTGACCGCTATTTCTCAGGTTGCGGGCGATAGGTGAGCCGCAGAGGTTCAAAGGCCAGACGATTGATCAGATTAACCGCATAGTTGTACACCATGACCATGCCGTCATAATTGATACGATCTGGTGTGTCTGTCGGTTTGTGATAATCTACATGGTGCGGGGTGCCGAACGAGAAGGCCGGAATCCCTTTTGCATAGAAAGACGAATAATCGGTTGGACCCTTTTCGCGGAACTCCCAAACCAACTCGAGGTTATCGTTGTTGGGCAGAGAGGCGAACAGTGCCGGTGCTTCGTAGGCCGATCCCAAACCGCGAATGCCTAAGGTACGCTCGTTGGGCATGCGGCCCATCATGTCGATATTGACCATAGCCTTTACGTTGTCGAGCGGTTCGACCGGATGCTCGGCATAGTAGCGGGAGCCTTTCAGACCACGCTCCTCGGCACCGAACAGAATGACGACTACATCTTTTTTGAGGAACGCACGACGTTCGCTGAGGTAACGGGTCAGCTCCAAAATACCGGCTGTACCCGAAGCATTGTCGTCCGCTCCCGGGAAGATGGCCGGTTCGCCTTCATATTCTTCGATGCCCATATGGTCGTAGTGTGCCCCAATAATCAGGACGTCCCCTTCCGGATTGTTCTCTTTGGGGGCATCGATTTTGGCTACGACATTGAAGGTGTGCTCAGTATTGACATCGATGGATACTGTGGCTTCAAGCTGTTTTTGCGCCAACAGGGTCTTTGCTGCTTTTTCGCTAACCTTCATCACCATGAAATCGGGTGCGGTCGGCCAGCGAGCCGGCAGATTGCTCAAGGGCTGTCCCACCATTAAGATACCCTTGGCTCCATTTCTCAGGGCTGTCGTCTCCCGCGAACGCTGTTCGCTACCATCGGAGTAGGAGCGGGGCGTCAGGTGTACGACTACAAATTTACCTTTGACATCTTTCCCCTCGTAGTCACGAGCCTTGCCTTCACCCATGTCGACAACCTCACCGCTGAACGAGCCGGTATTCGAGGTGACCGATGGAATGAAATCACGTCCCAGTACCAGAGCCCGTTTACCGGCTTTCAGGGTGTTCCCCTTGTCGGTGAGATAACGGTAGGCGGTGTAAGAGAACTCCTGGAGCCCATCTTTTGCCAGCAGCTTGACGCCGGGCATAGCCTTAAGTTGTTCGCGAATATAGTTAACGGCCAGAGTATCTCCGTGGGTATTGGGTTTACGGCCGGCGAGCTCTTTGCTTGCCAGGGTGTAAACGTGTGCCTTGAGGCGATCTTTGACGCCCTGTCCTTGCGCCATCGTGACGCTGACCAACAGAGCGCAGGAGAGAACAATAAAACTTTTTTTCATCGTGATCTATTTCCGTTAATTAAGCCTCTTTAGCGGGCTCTTCTTCCTCGTCGTTTGAAAAATCGGTCATGCCGATGCTGACCAGAATGTTGTACCAGGTGATCACCTTCTTCATGTCGGATACATGTACGCGATCGCGGTCATATTCCGGCAGAACCGTGGCAAAGAATTTTTTCAACTCTTCGGGGGACGATTTGGGACTGATGGCCTCTTTCCCGTCGGTCTGTTTGTAGATGTTTTCGAACACTTTGCCCAGCGGCATATCCTCGTTTTCGGTATAGATGGCGATTTCACCCAATGCACTTACCTTCGCCGAACCGGACGCATTGCTGCGTTTGCCGTCGGTCAGAGATTCGACGATCACTCCGTTGTGGCTTTGTGCTACGAACTTGAACAGCCCGCTTTGGCCCGATATGGCCAGGATTTCTTTCAGTTTCATGGTTTGTCGTTATGTTTTGATGAGAAATTGTCGTTTTGTAGAACGGAGAGCAAATATATTCATTTCATTGGATTTTCGCGATCTGTGACTCCTAAAAATTAGGAGAAGTCGGGGAATTTTTCTAAAATTGCGATCTTGTAATATCTAAGATAAATCTATGAAAGTACTGAAGTTTGGAGGAACTTCCGTCGGAAGTGCGGAGGGTCTGAGACAGGTCAAACGTGTTGTAGAGGCTTGTCACGAGGAGGTTATCGTCGTGGTGTCGGCGTTGGGAGGAATCACCGATCAACTGTTGCTGACCTCACGAATGGCTGCGGCCGGTGATATGGAATACAAAAACCAACTCGATCAGATCGTCATGCGCCATCGTCAGGCCATTGATGATACGGTGGACAGTTCTTGCCGGGCAGAGGTGCTTGCTACCGTAAATGCGCTGCTCGACGAGCTGGCCAATATTTTTAAGGGGGTATGTCTGATCAAGGACCTCTCTCCGAAAACAGGGGATGCAATTGTCAGCTATGGTGAGCGGCTCTCGTCGGTGATCGTTCAGGGCGTGTTGGCTCCTGCCGAATTGTACGATGCCCGTGAGTTTATCAAGACAAAACCCTATTTTGGAAAACATATCGTTGAGTTTGCGCCGACCGAGGAGCTGATTCGTGCCCGCTTTGCGGTGATGCCGAAGGTGACGGTTGTCCCCGGTTTTATTGCATCGGATAACCAGACGGGTGATGTCACCAATTTGGGCCGAGGTGGTTCGGATTATACCGCTTCGGTTTTGGCGGCGACACTGAAGGCCGATTCGCTGGAGATATGGACCGACGTCGATGGCTTTATGACCGCCGACCCGAAGGTGATTAGCAATGCTTATGTGATCGAGCACCTGACCTTTGTCGAGGCGATGGAGCTTTGTAACTTCGGAGCCAAGGTGATCTATCCGCCGACGATCTTCCCGGCTTACCATAACAATATTCCGATCCGTATCCGCAATACCTTCAATCTGGATGCCCCCGGAACCTATATCACTAAGGATAAGACTCCGGATAGCCGTACGATTAAGGGTATCTCTTCGATCAACGACACCTGTCTGATTACGATCCGCGGTTTGGGTATGGTCGGGGTGATCGGTGTGAACTACCGTATCTTCAAAGCCCTTTCGAAATCGGGGATCAGCGTCTTTTTCGTTTCGCAGGCTGCGTCGGAGAATACCACTTCGATCGGTGTACGCAACGGGGATGCAGAACTGGCCGTACAGGTGCTATCGACGGAGTTTGCCCAAGAGATCTCGATGGGTGAAATTAACCCGCCGGTTACGCAGCACGATCTGGCTACCGTGGCTATTGTCGGAGAGAATATGCGTCACCGTCCCGGTGTGGCTGGAAAACTGTTCGGTACGTTGGGTCGAAACGGTATCAATGTGATTGCCTGTGCACAGGGTGCTTCGGAGACCAACATTTCGTTTGTCGTCACCAAAGAGAATCTGCGCAAATCGCTCAACGTGATTCACGACTCCTTCTTCTTGTCCGAATATCAGGTACTGAATATCTTCTTGGCCGGTGTGGGTTTGGTCGGCAGCAACCTGTTGGAGCAGATTCGCCAGCAGCAGGAGAAGTTGATGCGCGAAAATTCGTTGAAGATCCGGGTTGTCGGCATCACCAACTCCCGCCATTATATTGTTTCGCGTTCAGGCATCGACCTCAATACGTATAAAGAGCAGTTGGCGGCTTCGACACTTGTCTCCACGCCGGAGCGGTTCCGGGATGAGATCTTGTCGATGAATATCTTTAATTCCGTGTTTGTCGATTGTACGGCCAGCCCTGCTGTGGCAAGTATCTATGAGGAGCTGTTGTCGCACAATGTGTCGGTTGTCGCCGCCAATAAGATTGCAGCCTCTTCGGAGTATAACCACTACTTGAAACTGAAAAACACAGCTCGGACAAGAGGTGTAAAATTCCTTTTCGAAACCAACGTTGGGGCAGGTTTGCCAATTATCAATACGATTAGTGATCTGATCAATAGCGGGGATCGTATCTTGAAGATCGAGGCGGTGGTATCCGGTACGTTGAACTACATTTTCAACGAGATGAACGAAACGGTGCCGCTGAGTCGAGCCATTGCGATGGCCAAAGAGGCCGGTTATGCCGAACCGGATCCACGGGTCGATTTGAGCGGTATGGATGTGATTCGTAAGTTGGTGATTCTTTCCCGTGAGGCCGGTTATCGTGTCGAGCAGGAGGATGTCCAGAAACATCTGTTTATTCCGTCTGAATATTTTGAAGGCAGTGTCGAGGATTTCTGGAAGCGTGTTCCCGAGTTGGATGCCGATTTCGAAGTGCAGCGTAAAAAACTGGCTGCTGAGGGCAAACGTTGGCGTTTCATTGCCTGCATGGATCATGGCAAGACAGAGGTTGCTTTACGTGAAGTGGGGCCCGATAGTCCGTTCTATCACCTGGAGGGTAGCAACAATGTCATTTTGTTGACCACCGAACGTTATAAGGAGTATCCGATGCAGATCAAGGGTTACGGTGCCGGAGCCAGTGTCACTGCGGCCGGTGTCTTTGCGGATATTATCAGTATCGCCAATATACGGTAACACTCGCACTTGAAGCTTGCGTCGGGTTTTGCATGGCTTTCGTCCTGCTTAAGAGTTTGATTGATTGCTTGGTACAGATTCAGAATCGCAACAGTATCGTGCTGCTTGAGCGTGTTTCGTTGTAGCAGCTCGGTATAAAGCTGCAGTGCAACTCGATCCAATACCTGCGAATCCAATAGTTGGGCGACCCAATGTGGTCGCCCTCTTTTTATAGGGTGGAAAAGATTGATTGGTGTCACTATTTATCCCCATATATACTAAGGCAAAGTAGCAGTGGCGCAGTTATAATAAAACCGATTCGAGAAAAGGGTATGTTTGTCCGTAATTGGGGTTTTGTCGGATTGGGTTCGGCAACTTATTTTTGCACTGTACAAAAAGTGTAAAACCAAAACAGTTCCTTATGTATATTGAACAGATTAATTCTCCCAAAGATCTTAAACAGCTCACCACGGAACAGATGACGGTATTGGCCGGTGAAATTCGTCAGGCGTTATTGAATCGTCTGAGTGCGTGCGGCGGTCATATCGGACCCAATCTGGGTATGGTGGAAGCTACGATTGCGCTGCATTTTGTTTTTGATTCGCCCAAAGATAAGCTGGTGTTTGATGTCTCGCACCAATGTTATACCCATAAAATATTAACCGGACGTAAAGAGGCGTTTCTGAATCCGGCTAAATATGCATCGGTTTCGGGTTACACCAATCCGCATGAGAGCGAGCATGATTTCTTCATCATTGGCCATACCTCTACGTCGGTCAGCTTGGCCTGTGGCCTGGCGAAGGCCCGTGATCTGAAGCATGACTCGGAAAATGTGATTGCCGTGATCGGGGACGGTTCACTCAGCGGTGGTGAAGCCTATGAAGGGCTGAGTAATGCCGCAGAACTGGGAACTAACCTGATTATTGTGGTAAATGACAACGATATGTCTATTGCCGAGAATCATGGTGGTCTGTATGGTAATCTCCGTCAGCTTCGCGAAAGCAAAGGTGAGGCTCCGTGCAATTTCTTTAAGTCATTGGGGTTGGATTACCTTTACGTTGATGAAGGCAATGATATTTCCGCATTGATCGCTGCATTTCGTCAGGTCAAAGATGCTTCACATCCGGTGGTGGTACATATCCACACGCAGAAGGGTAAAGGTTATGCATTTGCTGAACAGAATCGTGAGAAATACCATTGGGGTGGACCGTTCAATCTGCAGACCGGTGAACCGAAGAATCGTAGCACAGCCGAGGATTATGGCGACCTGACCGGTAGGTTCTTGCTCGAGGAGATGGCGAAAGATCCGACGTTGGTTGCCATCTCGTCGGGAACTCCGACTGTTCTTGGATTTACGCCGGAGCGTCGGCAGCAGGCTGGACGGCAGTTTGTCGATGTCGGAATCGCCGAAGAGCATGCTGTAGCGTTGGCTTCCGGAATCGCTGCCAATGGCGGGCATCCGGTATATGGCGTTTACAGTACCTTTATCCAGCGTTGTTACGATCAGCTTTCGCAGGATCTGTGTATCAACAATAATCCGGCGGTTATCGCTGTGTTTGCCGGAACTGTGAACGGTATGAATGATGTAACCCACCTTGGGTTTTTCGATATTCCGTTGATTGCCAATATTCCCAATATGGTCTATTTGGCTCCGACCTGTAAAGAGGAGTATTTTGCCATGATGCGTTGGGCCATTCAACAGCGTGAACACCCGGTTGCGGTACGTGTCCCGGGAGTAGTTGTCGAATCGCGCCAGGAGCCGTTCGATACCGATTATAGTATGTTGAACCGTTATCGGGTGACGCAGCAGGGTAGGCGTGTGGCTATTTTGGCTTTAGGTTCCTTCTATGGATTGGGTGAGGCTGTCCGGACAAAATTGGAGGCAGATGCCGGATTGCAAGCAACCTTGATTAATCCCCGGTATATTACCGGATTGGATACCGATCTGCTCGAATCGCTGAAAACCGATCACCAGATTGTCGTAACACTTGAAGATGGCGTATTGGACGGTGGTTTCGGTGAGAAGATAGCTCGTTATTATGGTGATTCTGCCATGCGTGTACTGAATTTCGGATTGCGCAAGGAGTTCGCAGACCGTTATGTAGCTGCTGAATTGATGCGAGCCAATCGCTTGACCGATACGCAAATTGTGAAGGATATTCTCTCTTCGTTGCAGCAGTTGGCGTAAAGATGTTTTGAGCAAAAGATAGTATTCTGCACATACTGATTTTTAAAGGGGAGTAGAGACGTTATCTCTATTCCCCTTTTTAGCTTTTGGTGTGGTTCTCAATTGATAGGCATTGGTTAATAGATGTGTGTGGAATGGGGTTGTGTCGTTTCCTGATTGCATGTTATGATTGATCTTGGGGTGCATATTCGGCAAAATACGCCGCAAGGAAGCGTCGTTGTGGTACGTATTCTGAGTAGAGGAGTGGGTTTGGCAGGATATTTTTACTACCTTTGAAAAATTGTATGATCCAAATAGAAAAGAGATGAAAATCGCAATTATCGGTGGTGGAAATATGGGCGGTGCAATTGCCAAAGGTATTGCAGCCGGCTCGCTTGTCCCTGCAGCCAATTTGACCGTAACGGCTCACACGCAAAAGACATTGGATAAAATCAAAGGCTACGATGCCGCAATTACAACGACTCTTGATAATCGTTCAGCGGTAAAAGATGCCGATCTGATCATTATTGCGGTTAAACCGTGGTTGCTCGAAGAGGTTGTCGTTGGTTTTCGGGATCTGCTCGACTATTCCCGCCAGACAATTGCGTCAGTCGTTGCTGGAGTGTCGTTTGAGCAGTTGAAGACGATGCTCGATAATGGCTCTGGTGTAGTGCCAGTGATGTATCGCATTATTCCCAATACTGCAATCTCGTTGGGCGAGAGCGTTACCTTTATTGCTGCTGAGGGCGCTTCGGACGATCAGCTGAAATTTGTGGTTTCGCTGTTCGACGAATTGGGCCAGACCATTGTGGTTGATGAATCGATGATGGTGGCCGGCACCTCTTTGGCCTCGTGCGGAATTGCCTTTGCACTGAAATATCTCGATGCATCGATTCAGGGCGGGGTAGAACTTGGTTTTACCCCGGAGGAGTCCCGCGCGATTGTGATGCAAACCATGCGCGGAGCGTTGGAGATGATGAAGCACAATCAGACGATGCCTCAGACCGAAATCGACAAGGTAACGACCCCGGGCGGTATCACGTTGAAAGGTCTCGCGGCGATGGAGGAGGCCGGTTTTGTGCCGGCCGTTAAAGCAGGTCTGTTCAAAAGCCGATAGACATGGGGTACAGATTTAAACGTGTGGTTGTTAAGGTGGGAAGCAACGTGTTGGCTCGTCCGGATGGGTCACTCGACGTCACCCGTATGTCGGCTCTCTCTGACCAGGTGGCCGATCTGCATCATAGCGGAGTGGAGGTGATTCTGGTCTCTTCGGGTGCTGTGGCTTCAGGACGTAGTGAGATGCATGCCCACACCTTCAAACGTAAATTGGGGCAGGTCTCCTCTCGTCAGCTTTTCTCTGCGGTAGGTCAAGCGAAGTTGATCAACCACTATTATGAGTTGTTTCGAGATCATGGGTTGGTGTGTGGTCAGGTGTTGACGACAAAAGAGAGCCTCTCAACCCGACGCCACTACCTGAACCAGCAACACTGCATGTCGGTGATGTTGTCCAACGGAGTGATTCCGATTCTGAATGAAAACGATACCATCTCGGTGACGGAGCTGATGTTTACCGATAACGATGAGTTGTCGGGATTGGTAGCCGCCATGATGGATGCCGAGGCCTTGATCATTCTCAGCAATATTGACGGGGTTTATAACGGCAATCCGGCTGATCCCGATTCGTATGTGATTCGTGAGATTGCCCCTCAGCAAGATCTGTCACAATACATTCAGTCCGGTAAGTCGCAATTTGGACGTGGCGGCATGTTGACCAAGTGCCGTATTGCCCGTAAAGTTGCTGAAGAGGGCATTGAGGTCATTGTGGCTAATGGTAAGAGAGAAAATATTTTGCCAAGTGTGCTTTCTGATAAGATTGAGACCGTATGTACACGCTTTATCCCTTCCGAACGGGTGGTTTCTCCAGTTAAAAAATGGATCGCTCACTCTGAAGGTTTTGCCAAAGGGGACCTACGGGTGAGTGAAAGCGCTTATGAAGCGTTGTGTAAGCCTGAGGCCGTGAGTCTGTTGCCTATTGGTGTTACCGATGTACAGGGTGAGTTTGAAAAGGGAGATATTGTGCGCATCTTGGCACCGGATGGCCGTCAGATTGGTGTTGGTCGTGTCTCATGTGACAGTGCAAAGGCGGCCCAACTGGCTGGAACCAAAGGTGAACGCCCGTTGATTCATTACGATTATATGTATTTGGATCAACTTGATTTTGAATAATATTGATCTGTCTATTTTAAGTGTAACTTAATATGGAGCTTAACGAACTTTTTGAGAAAGCTGTGGTAGCTTCTCGCAGTTTGAATCTGATACCGGAATCCAAGATCAATGCGGTTTTGTTGGCTGTTGCCGATGCGGCTGAGGCTCGAACCGATTTTATTCTTGAAGCCAATCGTCGTGATTTGGCTCTGATGGATGAACAAAATCCGATGTACGATCGGTTGATGTTGACTGCAGAACGGATTAAAGGAATAGCCAGCGACATGCGCAATGTGGCTTCGTTGCCCTCACCTCTGAATCGAGTATTGGATCAGTTTGTGCGTCCAAACGGAATGAAAATCATCAAAATATCGGTTCCATTCGGAGTAATTGGAGTGATCTATGAGGCAAGGCCCAATGTGAGTTTTGATGTCTTCTCCCTCTGTCTGAAATCGGGGAATGTTTCGGTGTTGAAAGGTGGTCACGATGCCCGTTACTCCAATGAGGCGATTGTCGAGGTGATTCGTGAAGTGCTTCGGGCCAATGGGGTCGATGAACACACCGTTACGTTGTTGCCGGCTGATCGCGAAGCAACGGCGGCTTTGTTGGATGCGGTGGGGTATGTAGATTTGCTGATTCCACGCGGAAGCAAAGGGTTGATCGATTATGTGAGACAGAATGCACATGTTCCGGTGATTGAAACGGGTGCCGGAATCTGTCATACCTATTTTGATGTTAAGGGCGATGTGACCAAATGTGCCAATATCGTATTTAATGCGAAGACCCGTCGGGTCAGTGTATGTAATGCGCTTGATTGTCTGATTGTACATCGGGACCGGTTAGCAGATCTTCCAGCTGTATGTGAAAAATTGGCCACGAAAAATGTGCTGATTTATGCGGATCCCGAGGCTTATGCGGCTCTCGAAGGCCGTTATCCTGCAATCTTGCTGGCGCACGCTACGGCCGAAAGCTTTGGAACTGAGTTTCTCTCATACAGAATGGCGATTCGGACTGTCGGTTCACTGGAAGAGGCACTGGATCACATTGTGCGTTACTCTTCAAAGCACAGTGAGGCGATTGTTAGTGAGGATCCCGAAGCCATTCGGATTTTCCAGCATCGTGTGGATGCGGCGTGTGTCTATGCCAATGTTTCGACGGCCTTTACCGATGGGGCTCAGTTCGGTTTCGGAGCAGAGATCGGTATCAGTACGCAAAAACTGCACGCACGTGGCCCCATGGCTTTGCGCGAGTTGACCAGTTACAAATATTTGATCAACGGTAACGGTCAGGTGCGTTCTTGATCCTCGTCGAGAAGTGTGATCGCTTGACCTCTGCCAGAGCAGTTGGACAAGGGTTTTATAGAGTAGGTCTGTGTGGGAAAGCCGTACAGACCTATTTATTTGACGGATTCGGGGATAATGGCGGGCCTTAAGTTTTGAATAGAGGCTCTTTTGTTTGGAAAAACTTTTATTCGTTCCCGTTTTTCACGCATTTCCTGTAATTTTGTCCACCGGTTTGAATAATATCTTTATTAAATAGTAGTTATGAAAGGATTGTGGACAGTAGGTCTGCTGGTTGTTTCGAATATCTTCATGACCTTCGCCTGGTATGGACAGCTGCGTCTCAAGGGACAAAAATGGTTCGATAATCTGCCGTTGGCCGGTGTGATTCTGCTCTGCTGGAGCGTGGCCCTGGTCGAGTACTCGTTTCAGGTACCGGCCAATCGTATCGGATTCCACGAAAATGGGGGGCCCTTCTCGCTGGTGCAATTGAAAGTAATTCAAGAGGTTATTTCTCTTTTGGTCTTCACGCTCTTTACCCTTATCTTCTTCAAAAACGAGGCGTTGCGATGGAACCATGCGGTCGCCTTCATGTTTTTGGTGTTGGCAGTCTATTTTATTTTCAAAAAATAGTTGCCAACTATTTGCTGATTCCAAAAAAATGGCCTAAATTTGCAATGAATTCAAATTTGTAATAATTACAAAATAACAATGAACGCAAAGTTGCATCAATATTTGACAGGTTTCGGGGTAAAGCCCTCGATGCAACGTATAGCGATCATGGAGTATTTGATGACGCATCGTACACATCCGACGGTTGATGAGATCTACACGGCTCTCTCACCCTCGATGCCAACCCTGTCCAAAACGACTGTATATAATACATTACGGTTGCTGGCAGAGCATGGTGCAGTCTTGGAGTTGGACATGGATTCGCGGAATACCCGTTTCGACGGTGATGTTACGCCGCATGCCCATTTTTATTGTAAGGTGTGTGGACGGATTGAGGATCTGCCTTTGGTCGGAGGAGAACGCTTGATGCAGGCAGTCCCGGATTCGTTGGAGGTGTCGGACGTTCAGGTTTATTACAAGGGAATTTGTCATGCGTGCAAACACGAAATGAATTGAAACTGATAAAACAATAAAGTTGAACTTTTAAAAGAAGAAGATCATGAAAAAGAAATTTATCTGCACGGTTTGCGGTTTTGTTTACGAAGGTGAGAATCCCCCTGCAGAGTGCCCTCAGTGCAAAGCTCCTAGCTCAAAATTCAAAGAAGTTGTTGAAGGCGAAGGTCTGACCTGGGCTGACGAGCACGTCCTTGGTGTAGCTAAAGGTGTTGATGCAGAGGTTCTCCAGGGTCTGAAAGATCACTTCATGGGTGAGTGCTCAGAGGTTGGTATGTATCTGGCGATGAGCCGTCAGGCTGACCGCGAGGGCTATCCTGAAATTGCAGAGGCTTTCAAACGTTACGCTTGGGAAGAGGCAGAGCACGCTGCTAAATTCGCTGAGCTGCTGGGTGAGATCGTTTGGGATACCAAGACCAACGTTAAAGCACGTATGGAGGCTGAATGCGGCGCTTGCGAAGACAAGAAACGTATCGCAACCTTGGCTAAGAAACTCAATCTGGATGCAATTCATGACACCGTACATGAGATGTGCAAAGATGAGGCTCGCCACGGTAAAGGTTTCGAGGGTCTTTACAACCGCTATTTCAAGAAATAGACTTGTCCCTTAAGTAAGAGATGTTTTAATTTAGGTTAATGTGAAGTGTCGGGGAGAAACGCAAGTTTTCTCCCCGATTTTTTGTTGTATAATGTGTGGTGAAGCAAAGGGAAGGAGGAGAAAAGGAATCGACCATTGGGAACAGTCTGTTGCACAGTGACCAAGGCGAACATGGATCCTCGCTTTAATCAATGGCGGTACAGGTGTTGTCGTTCGGTTTTGGGGTTGTCTTTGTACACAATGAATATAGCAACAGCAGATGGTTGTTGTGCTGTAAAGTTTTTTTGGAGGGGAGAGGTGCAGTTATAACAATTCTGGAAAGATGCAGGTTAGATTAAGCCCATCTGTTGGAGCAGGATGGAAGCGTTCATGTTGCGGCTTACGCCGTGACGTAGTTTGTAATCATAGACAATTTGGTCGCCGGAATGGTCGATCTCGAAGCAGATGTTGTGAAAATGGCTGGGATCCTGTTGAGCGAGTTCTCCGAGGGCCAGATCGTGCGTAGCAACCAAACCGGCGATCGGTAAAGTCTGCAATTTCAGTAAAAATTTGCGTGAACCGTTCAACTTATCCTGCGAATTGGTCCCCTTGAGCATCTCATCGAGAATACAGAAGGTTTTTTGTGCGTGCTCAGCCGTCTGCACCAACTGTCGCAACCGCAGCAGCTCGGCATGAAAATAGGAGGTGCCTTTGGCCAGATTGTCGGTGGTCCGCATGCTGGTAAAGAGCGTCATCGGTTGAAAAGAGAGTGTGCGACTGCATACTACATTCCCCGACAGAGCCAATACCAGATTGACTCCGACCGTGCGCAAAAAGGTGCTTTTGCCCGCCATATTGGCTCCGGTGACAATATAGATGTCGTGCAGTTCTGCTACCTCAAAATCATTGCATACTTTGCCTTCGTCAGGCAGAAGAGGATGTCCCATCGCTTCGGCACGAAGCAGATGGTCGGTGCTGATCTCGGGGGTGCAATAGGTCGGATGGTTAAACCGATAGAGCCCCATGCTGGTCAGGGCGTCGAACTGATGGATGGTCTCGAACCACGACTGTGCCTGCAGACGATGTGCCTCTCGCCAACGGTCGAACTGCAGGATGTGATGCAGGTCTTTTAAATAGAGACCGTTCATAACCAGTGCCACCAAAATATTGTTGCGTTGATCGAAACTGTCGAGAATCCGATTCAGTGAGCGGAGAGCCTTATCGGCAGGTTCGGCTCCAACGAGAGTTGTCTGTAACGTTTGTAATTCGGGACTGGTAAATGGGGTCGTGGTAATTAGCTTGGCCAGATGGTTGTAAGTGCCGATCACTTTGGAGAAGCGATCGGTAAGTTTGCTGATGCGGTTGATGCGTTTGAGATAATATCCCCAAACTCCCAATTGGATAAAGAAGAACAACAACGCATATCCGTAGGGAATGAGAGACAGAATCGTGAGCACCCATAACAAAATGCTGATTCCGTTGATGATATATAGCACTTTGTTTGCATAGCGATTTTTGAAGAAACGGGTCTCGTTTAACCAGTCACGTGCGATCTGGTCGTCTTTGGGTTGGATGGAGTGCATGAGGCCGGTTGCACGATAGTTTAGCATCCATTCGGGAGATTGGGCCAATTCGGCGGCAGCCTGCTGTCGGGCAACGATACGTTGGGCGTCCAGCTCCGGATGCAGCAGCCAATGCGTTAGCAGATCGCAGCCGCAGGGTGTGGCGGTCCGATTTAACGATTGGAATAGAGAGTGTTCTCCGAATAGATCCAGATCCAAAGCGTAGGCGTGTGTCGATTCAGCAAACTGTTCGCCTGTGGGAAGTGCTGACCAATCACCGTTCAGGTATTCGATCTCTGTTTGGCAACAGCGAATCAATGTTTTCAGCTTGGCAATGCGGTTGGCAACCCGATTGTCCCAAACCGTCACGCCGATAAAGAGTAGGATCAACCCTGCGCATACACTCAACCAGAGGGGAATATTTTGGGTGGCAACCAGGCGGACAATGGTGTAAACAATCCCTGAAAATAGCAGAAGTTTCGTGGTAGTGAGCCAATTCCGGATACGGGAGGTGGTTTGTAAAGCAATTTCTTGTTGTTGGCGGTGTTGTGTGTAAAATTCTGCCGTCGTCATTGTAGTGTGATATGGGTAAAATAACGGGTCTGCTGAGTCCAAAGATACGCTTTATTTCTCAAGAATAAAGGTCTCCTTTTTACCGATTCCCCACTCATACAGATATTCAGCTTCTTCAATGCGGACGTTCACCACCAATCTTACCCCTTTGGTGCAGTCGATGTGGATGTATCCCGATACGGATTCACCCGGATAGATGGTGTTTTTCTTCAAGTATCCCAGCTGTTTGATCTCTTTTTCGTTTTGAAGTGCTTGACTGAAGTTGACAATGCGTTGTTGTGAGGCCAGATTGGCTTGAGCGGCTGCAGTAGGACTGTATGTCGTGGTTTGGAGGGAGGCGTATCCTCCATAATTGCTGTGAAAGGTAGTTGTTGAAGTTGCAAAACCGGCTCCTGCCGTGGAGAATCCCTCGCTGAAACCCATGAGAACAGCCGCTAAGATTTGGGATCGTTTGACCTTTTTCATATACTCCTCGCCGGACCAAACTTTTAGGTCGGTGGCAGCGTTGTCTTCATCGAAAGCGACTGCGATAATGTTCGTTTCGGGCGTGATTTCGATGGGCGTCAATGAACGATTGGTGATTATTAAATCAATACGGAACCATTTCCCATAATCCCGTTTAATGGTGCTTCGCAAGGCAATTGTCAATCCATTTTTGAAGTAAATCTCGTACGGTACGCCATCTCTGTATTCGATCATACGCTCGGTTGGCAATGGCGATTCCCAGATTGGAGAGCCATTGGCAATACGATATTTAAGGGTATTGCCTAAACTATCGGCAAGCAGATAGTAATCTTTGGCAAGTTTTCCGGCATCATATTCTTCAATGCGGCAAGAACCATTATCTTGGTATCTCTTTAGGATGCCATCTATCTTACCGTTTACGTAGAACGTTTGTACTCGAAGAGCGCCTTCAGGCGAGTATCGTAAAAATTCCCCGGTGCGTTTACCGTTAATGTAATGGGATTTTTCGGCTACAAAGAATAGATGGCCGTTAGTGTCATGCCGAACTTCTCCTGCATGTCTTGCGTGCTGTACCATTCCTTGATCTCAGGATCGGGAGCTTTCTTTGCAAAGTAGTCATCAATATGCTTTTTGCTCCAATAGGTTTTATCACGATGAAAGGTTCGTGGGATATTATGTTCCTTAGCGATATGGAATATCCAGGAATCCTTTACGCCATACTTTTCCTTAACTTCAGCTGTGGTGTAGAAATCATTAATGGAAGGTTTGTCTCTGACCGGAATCTTAAATTCTATAGACTTATTGAATAAGTTATCAATATCTTCTTTTTTCAATAGAAATTTATATCCAAGTCGGGTGGCTTTTAGTTCACCTCTTTTCAGATAGCCATAAAGAGTAGGTCGGGTTACTCCAATGTATGTGGCAGCTTCTGTGATAGTAAGAATAGGCTTGTCTCTGATTTTTGCAATCGGCTTTTCCTTGATGACTTTTTCGACAATTTGGTTGTTAGCCTTAATAGAAGCCTCACGTTTCTTCTGTTTATACAGAAGGTTTGCACATCTGTGCGAACAACAGGTTGTAGTTGTTTTATGTGCAATGAATTCTTGCTTGCACCACGCACAGATTCGTCTGATTTCAATGTTGCTACTCATGTTATTTCTCCTTATTTCTCCAATATTTTTGTATAACTCCGTAAAATCCCGTAAAATGGTGTAAAAGTTCTCCACGACCTTGCCAACGATAATCCTCGGATTTTCGTGGTGAGGTACACAGGAGGTACAAAAAATGGCGTAAAAAGGCTTAGCAACGATTATCAACGATACTTAAGCAACAAAATAGGCGCCCGTAAAGAGCGCCATATTAATTGATTATAATCAATTTAACTGTTTGATAATCAGATATTTACTTCCCGATGCATCATCATATTCTCATTGATTATCAATGGTTTGCGTCTTAAAAGGTAGACTGCTCAAAAATTTACTTGTTTTTTTGCGAAAAATCGAAGATTTAACGTTTTTTTTATCGACTCTCTCCGAACAGAGGGGAAAAAGGCAAAAACAGCCTTTTTGAGCTCCGACAGCCCTCGTCTGCAAAGATAGAGTATGTCGGGGTTTATTTCGCCAAAATGGGCTGTAAAATCGAGTATGGATTCACGGATATTTTCGGATTCCGAGTAAGGTATTTTGTGTTTGATCGGAGTGGCCGTTGGGGACGGTCCTTCACATCCGGATTGCTTATAAGATTTGCAGCCAAAAGAAAAATGGCTGAAACCATTTTCATGGCGCAGCCATCTCTTTTCTTCCCTTATTTTGACTTTACTTTAATGAACGTATATATGAATACGGGGATAAAGTAAAGGTAGAACATAATTTATTCATGATTGTTTCCTATTTTGGAAACTTTGCTGTATATTTGTTGACGTATAAATATTATACCATATGGCAAATAGCTTGGAAAATATAGGTCCGATGATTCGTAACGAGCGTCTTCGCAAAGGGCTTACTCAGGAAGAACTAGGTGAACGAGTAGGAGTCGGAAAAGCCCAGATTTCTAAAATAGAGAGTGGAAAGGGGCTCACAATAAAGACTGTTACAAGAGTACTGGATGCTCTTGGTATGTCTGCTTCTGTTGTTTTGAAAAATGAGCAAAAGATTGATAATAACGTGATAGCATATATTGTTTCTGCTATTAGTGAATTTGCCAAAAGTCACCATCTTTCTGTTCGTGAAGCGAGTAACTATTTGATACGCTTTAAAGGTATTGATTTTATTACAGAGCATTACGATGCAGAGCATTTACTTTCATTTGATGATTGTGTTCAGGATCTTACACAAGTTTGTCTGAATAATGGAGGAGGTATTCGATGAAACTATACCATGGTTCGAATATAGTAATTGATCAGATAGATCTGTCAAAATGTAAACCTTATAAGGATTTTGGACAAGGTTTTTATCTGACAGAGATTAAGGAGCAGGCGGAACAAATGGCCAGACGTACATCTGCTATTTATAGTGGAGAGCCAATAGTTACAGAGTTCGAATTTGACGAAACAGCCTTGGACACTCTTTCAATCAAGATATTTAAAGAGCCAAGTGAAGAGTGGGCCTTGTTTGTTATGGCTAATCGTAGCAGGAAGAACTTGCAACCGACACATAGTTTTGACATTGTCATAGGCCCTGTTGCCGATGATACCATTGCAACCTTGTTCCGTAATTTTGATGATGGAATTATTGATTTGCAAATGCTTGTGAATGGTCTAAAATACAAAAAAGTTTCATCACAATATTTGTTTCATTCGGCAAAAGCCATTAAATACTTGCACAGATTATGAATAAACGGATGCAATATCTGGTAGAAGGTATTACCAAAGATATAATAGCTTATCTTATGGAAGATAGCGGATGCGATTTGCCAACTGCTCTCAAAGAATTCTATAACTCAGAAACTTTTGCAAAACTCTCTGATGAATCTACGGGGCTCTATATTGAAAGTTCAGCTTATGTATATGAAATGTTGAAAGGTGAATTAACAAATGGAAGGCTTAAATAGATAGAGAAAATATTTTCAACGTATATATGAATACGTGGAAAAAGGTAATGATTTCATGGAAAAGTGTAGATTTCATGCCTCAATTTTGATGGAAAAGTGTGTAACATGGAGTCTGATTCGTTGGAAAAAGTGTGACGAATTCGATTTATTCGCTGGAAAAAGTGTAAAACTCTAAACCATCAACTAAATTCATAAAAGTAACTAACAACGTCACTATACCAATAGATAAAATAAAAGACTCACCCTGAGCGCGCTGTTCCTGTGGGAAGCGGGGTGAGTATGTTATTGCAAATTTAGTTGATAAACTTCGTATTCCAACGTTTTTCTAAATCTTTTGCGGAATAAATTATATGACTACTTCTACACAAAGATCTGAACAAATGTGTAATTAAAAGGATTATTTCAATGGAAAAGTGTAGAAGTAATCAAGGTAAATGCAATCATCCAGTCTGATAATACTGCCTTCATATAAGTTACAGAACAGATAGGAATATTCAATATCCCTTGTTCTTGAGATAGATAACAGACAACACCCCCAACAATATCACGTACAGATATTCAGCTGTCCAGTATACGGAAAGGGATGTGCTGAAACAGCTTACTGACCATAAATAAATCTGATAGGCTATGATAGTTATAGCCTGAAAAATGAAAGTTGCACGTGTAGCACCTGTTCCGGTTACGGCATTCATATATACATAACCTGGTAGGGCGAAAACGTAATTCAGCAGGGCTACTATAAACGGCAGATGAGCTGTCCGCATCAGGTCCCCGTTTCCGGAATAAATGCTGAAAATCGGATTGAAACAGACGATGGAAAGGATAATCAGCGGGCCTCCCACGGCATATCCCATACGGATAACCCTGTTGCATAACGGTACAACCTGGCCCTTTTGCCCGGCTCCCAGCAGATTGCCTACCAATGAACCAGTGGTTGCCGCCAGCGAATTTACTATGACGAAAAAGAGGGTGGATATGCTGCGTATGACATTTGTAGCCGCCAGTTTCATCTCTCCCAGATGTTCGACGGCCACGAAGAAGGCAAACCAGGAGGCCACGCCGATGAACTGGTTGAACATGCTCCATATAGAGACACGGCAGACATGATGCAATATTTTCCTGTCAAATTGCCATTTCAGGCCATAGGTTTGCCGGTTTATTTTCCGTAAAATATGGACTGACAGTATTGCCAATGAGCATAATTCGGCAAAAGACGATGCCATTGCAGCACCGGCAATACCCATGTCAAAATGAAATATAAGGAGCCAGTTGCAAGGTATATTGACCAGTACGGCGGCAAGTGCAGCCTTGTTCAGAGGCTTCGTAAGTGTGGTACCGACAAGGAAAGACCGCAATGCAAGAAATGGGAATGAAAACAGCAATCCCCAGATGCGCCAGTCCAGATAATCGATGACTGCTGCATATACTTCCTCCGATGCAATCAGTCTGCCCAGAACAATGGGGGAAAATATTTTCGAAACGGTACACAGCAGGATGGCCAGACCTGACAGAAAAATCAGTCCCTGAAAGAAAGTCTTGCCGGTTTCAGGATAGTTCCGCTCACCATTGCGCCGTGCAATGACAACCTGCAGCCCCAGACTGAATCCGAAGCCGAGCATATAAATGGCCAGATACCATATTCCGGCAAGTGCCGATGCTCCCAATTCTATTTCACCGACATGCCCCAGGAAGATAGCATCGGTTATATTTATAAGCTGTTCGATAAGGATGCTCATCATGACAGGAAAGTTGATGAGCCAAATGTTTCTGTATGTATAGTTCATTGTTCAACATGTTTAGATACAGCAAGCTCAGTGAGCTGCTGATGTTACTTGTCTGTAATGTGAATTGATATAATGGCAAAAGATCATACAGACTTATAATCTGAAGCCTGTATGTCTAAATAACTTAAATTGAGAATGCTATCTGTTATGCGCAGCTATATGCAAACTTGCCATTTCATATTGTTGAACAATTATTGTCTCTTTATAAACGGCACAAAGTTAGTGAAAATATCAGGATTATTTCGTTTTACTTGTATTGTATGTGGCATACAGTGCTCTGAACTGAATTATATTTTGCTTGGCGAACATTTGAGGTGCTTATATTTTTACAGCCAAAAGAGAAAAATGGCAGAGTCCATTTCCATGGCGCTGCCATCTCTTTTCTTCCCTCATTTTGACTTTACTCTATTGAACGTATATAAAGTAAAGGTGGTGTTGTAGTTTCTGTCACTCAATACCGAGAATTATTTATTAAAAACATATAAATATTATCCTTAAGTACAGTAAAATAGCTAAAATATCATTAATCAGACACATCTTTTCCACGAGAAAGTTATTTATAGCTCATCTATATAATCTCAATTTTCATGAATATCAGATTAGTTTGTTTGAGTTTCAACTCTTCGTATCTCTCCCGCAATACCCTTTTCTGATCCTCCTCATTAATGATGATAAAAGAAGAGGGGTAGCTAATCTTGTGAATATCTTCACGTAGTACTTTCACACAAAAGCTATGGTATGTACAGATAAAATAGTTCACACCACCCATATCGATAAATTTCCGGACTCGATTTTTCATCTCTTGGGCGATTTTATTCGTGAATATTACACATAAAATGTTCTACGGACTACCCGACTGTATTGATCAGATAGGCATAATGATGAGCAAGTTTTTTTTGTTTTTTCGGAACCAGCACCGGCAATTAGTCGCACATAACCTTCTATTGCAAGAACTGCAGCCCGTTGTTGCTCATTCAGTCCATCCAATAAATCTAATTCGTTAATCATCCGTTTCTTATCATCGTCTATGACTCACTTTATCAATTATTAGTAGATAAAAACTCTTGTACGCTATCAAACATATCGGGATCAAGATTCATATGATTCTCGAAATAGATATTGATTTTAATAGATGTTTTGAATAACGGGTTATTCACTGAATATAAATATTCATTTAATGCAATTAATTCGGGGACTAACCACTCATGCTTCTTCATCATCCATTGACACAATACCGTGCAAGACTCTTGTGAACATTTCCGAGTCTGCATACTTTCACTACGAATATTGATTGTCAGACATCTGTTACTTATGGTGCAATCGCAATTATTACATTTTTTAGTCTTTGGGGCATTTGTCAGTTGTTTGATGTTTAGGTAAAGGTTAAATTCTATTGTCTCATGGATGCAGCCTTTAAAACGATTCTTGGTATTGCTTTTCTCGATTTTATATTTTGGTTTCAGTTCCATTTTATCTGTCACTAAATGAGAAATCCAATGAAATTTTGAGGTCAAAGACAGGTTAGCCAGATTTTGACGCAATAAATGGTAATTTACCCGATCACTTGCAACATCCATCAAGTCAGCCAGTCGGATAAGCATCATTAGATATTTCAGACTGACGGTGTCATCTTTAGCCCTTGACCTCAATCCATAGATATGAGGAATGTCATATCCGTGACTTTCAGATACTTTTGCCACAAGAGATAAAAGCGTAGGCTCAAGATACGAGAGCAGAGAGTTTGACCGATCTTTTATGAATTGGGCACTGTCTTTGGCATGATAAGCTCTGACTTCATTCTCGAAGTAGCTATACACGTCATTGAATACTTTGACTAGGAAATTCCCCGCTTTCTTAATTCTCGAGTTATTGGGGTCTGGATCCTTCGAGGCAAAATATTCCACTTGCTCTCTCATTTCACTCATTAAGTTGGAGATTAAGGTGAGATTATTTCCTGTTTCAGAACTCAACAGACTTAAGTCTGGGTGTATAACCATACTGATATCATGCAGATAACAAGCCAAGAAAAGAATATAGTAATCAACATCTTTTAGCAAAAAGTAATCTATTCGGTTTGTGAGTTTTAATGAGTTGTTGATCAGGGCGATGGCATGTTCCTCATTATGCAGTGTATATGAATTAAGGAATTTTGATCCGTTATACCATAACCCTTTTGTCAAACGGTGGGTAAGGATTAAATCGTCTACCCATTTGGGGTTTTTAACTCGCTTAATAAATCTGTTAAGCACATCTAATATCCCCATATCAATTATCATACGATTTGATACATCGCGATCTTCAATATGCTTAACGAATGAGTGAAATTCTGGCAAATCAAATCTTCGATTCCGAACTCTTGCCATTAGACGCAATTCTGTGTAACATATTTTTCGGCAATTTGTCTTGGTAAATATTAATGAATCTGAAGGTTGGATTCCTATTACCTCTGAAAAGAAAGTATTGAGTATCCTCCTTTGATATTCAGAGGAAGCATTTAATACAAATTTTGTATAAGATTTCTTTTCAAAACCCTCGTCCATCATATTAGTTGTATCTTTATCTACAAAATCACGAAGGACCTCCATTTGTTTTTTTGCTTCCAAGCTCTTACTTCCTCTGAAGTTTTCTCTTACCCAACGTATAAGAGAGACATAAACATCCCTATTAAGAGTTTTCATGTATAAGGCAGCCTGTACATCCTTACTAAAATAAAGATACTTTTGTTTGTCTTTTGCCTCTTGCAAAGAACGTTTTTCAAACTCTTGGATATTTTTGCTTAATTGTTCAGCCTCTTGTTTAGAGCCCTGTTGAATTATCAGTCGATATTCAGATTGAAATATATCCTCTTCATTATGCTCAAACCAATCGGAAATAGGTATATCTGCAGATAAAAATCGCATGTTAAAATCGTTAATCATCTGGATGTTTGGACCTCCAGATTCTTTTATCTTCAGTAGCCGATTGCGATAGAGAAAATACTTTTTAAATCTATGTAAGTACTTGAGGCGAGAAGACAATCTCTCCTTTATGCCATTATTATCCGATAAATCCTTTTCGCGGTGTTTTAGTTCGGAAATCTCTTTTGTAATATATTCATCTAATGCAGTCAGTTTTTCTAAAGATACCTGATCGTCAATTTCATCGAGATGCCATGCGATATTTGAAAAGCCCGAAACAGTCCTTTCTAAATAGGGTATATTATCGTTGACCTCGTCAATAGGGGTAATAATGCTCTTTTTTTCTTTATGAAACGCAATTTTATATTTTATTTTTGCTTGAAATTCAATATAATCCTCAGAGATAAATTCATTTAGATTGTAGCGATTGGGACTCTTCGATTGATCACACCATTCTTCTAAATATCGATTCAGTACGCTTATTCTATTTTTGAACTCGTTGGGTTGTAGCTCTGATTTAATATAGATAACAGAATCGTCCACATAAAAATATGCATCTCCTTTGAAGCATTCCTCTCTCATAAGGAGATTTTGGACCTCTATCATACATAAATTTCCAAAAAAATATGATTGTGGTAATCCTTGTGGAATACCACAGTTCATGTATATGTTATCATCCGACATATTGAATCCTTTAGGATAATATTCACTATGCCATGGTCTAATATTCTCTCGGTCTATTTGGAAATAAAGTAGTTTTGCTACGGCCATCTTCAGCATGTCCAAATTTTTCTCATATGTTGAAGACATCTTCTCGACGATATAGTTAAAAAGCAACTGAGGCGAAATAGAAGGGAAAAAATTTTTAATATCCAAGCATACCTCGGCTAGATACTTATGATTACGTTGATATGTGCGACAATGTTGTGTCACAACTTCTGAATATTCCTTATATTTATTTTGCCATTTATGAAATAAATATTGGACATTGGTCGAGGGAATATTCCCATAAAAGTTATGAGGTATTAACTTTGACAAGTCTGAAAGATTGCGTTTTCCCTTTTTATACTCATCTTCATACATTAACGGAGTTAAAATACAAACCATGCATATCATGTCTATTAGGCTTGCAGTATGCAGTGGCCTAAATTCAAGAGTATTATTGTCGTTATCGTATGACTTTAGCTTGAAATATACCCTCGTTGGGAAAATATGATTCTTGTCGGCAAACAACCATGTTAATCTTTTATGACAAAGTGCTATTACTTTTTCTATTAGTTGCATATTATGCTTATCAGCCAGAGCATAATAGAGATCCAAATCACTCTTTGCTATAATCTTGGAAGTCTTATCTTCTTCATCCTCGCAAGTTATAGGTGTAGTCGTATCAAGTAACCCTTTGTCAAAAATATATGACTCCATGCAGAATATGGCACTGAATATATTCTGTTCATCGAGTATCTTTTTGTATAGATTATCTTTATCTAATTCGTTTTTCATAAATAGTATGATAATTTCTCTATTTTGTCACTAAGTTGTTTTGTTGTATCATTATATGTACAACCGCAAACTGCTCTTGTTGATTCTTTTACTTTTATTGACAACCTATATCCATTTCCGATTTGGGTGATATTAGAGAAGTTTTCCCATAGCATGTATGCTTTTGCATACGGAACCGTTTTCATAAATTCAACCTTAATCATGTCATCAAACACGATATATATATTGGGGTCATGTGCTAATAATATAGGTCTCAATATCTGTATATCTCTGCAAATGAAAGCAAAGAATCTGTGAGCATTGAATAGAAAGTTCTTATAGCTATCCATTTGAGTTCTTAAGTAACTCCAAGTATAATCAAATATAGGATTCGATGCTACATAAAAAGTATATCCGAAGAGTGTTTCATCATTTTCCACAAGATTTTCAATCGTTTTTTTTACGTCTTCCTCATTGTTATCCTTGTCATCATAAGGAGTTTTTAGATTGCGTAGTAGTTGTATGACTTTTAGCTTTAATGGATAATCACGTGAAGCCTTCTCATTATTTATGTCTTTATTATTCGTTCGTATTGGCGTAGTCAAAAGATCTTCTAATAAATTTTCCTTGTTATATGTTATTCCTGTTTCTTTCATTGGTTATTTCGTTTTATGATATGCAATAAAATATTCACTATAATCTTTAGATCCTTCAGGAAGTATTTCTTCTATTAAATTAGTATAGTGATTTATAAAATATCTTCTCAGCGCAACGAATGCTTTTTTCCCAGCATCATCCTGATCAGGATACATGTGCAATTTGTATTTCAACAGATCAATCAGATCATTTTGCGGCAATATGGTTGCACTAGGTATGGCCACAGCCTTCTTTCCTGACGACAGCAAAGCCAAGCAATCTGTTATACCCTCACTGATATAGAGATCTTCACCATCTTTCATTGATCCTAATATCGGTAGGTTAAATAATCGAGTCTTTTGAGCTGATACAAATTGAAATCTGGGAGCCTCTTTATTCTCTCCAAGGTATCTCGATTGCAGACCTATTAATCCTCCAGTGCTATCAAAATAGGGGAATAATAGACATGGAGTAAACATTCTAAAATAGGATCTCTTACTCTCAGTAGAGACTAGGCCGCTGTTCCATATAGTTTCCATATCGAAACAGTCTTGCAGTCTATTGATTATCGAACGACAATCCTCAATCGAAACTATTTTTAGGTGTTGTATGACGTTTGGATCTAGTTTTCGCTCCTCAAATAGAAAGTGTTGTCCCGATTCTGTTAATGTATAATTGTCTAATATCCACTGAGCAACTTCCTTGCAGAAAGGCTTTACAGGCTCTGAGATTATCGGGTACCTTATTCGGACGTTTTTTGAGGGTAATTTGATACCTTTGGTCCCCTCAATTGTTATATTAAACTGTTCTCCCAACCATTGACAAGCCTCCACAAATCCGCATCCCGAAGATTCCATAACCAAACTGATTGCTCCACCACCTTTGTTGCATACAAAACATCTCCACTTCTCTCTGTTTGAGCCGTAAAAATATAGACTCGGATGATGGTCGTCATGCATGAAACATAAAGTTTTATGCTTTACCACTTCTAAATTAAGTCTCTCTGCCACCGTCTCACACGATAGAGTATTTAATAAATCTATAATAGATTGTGGTATTTTATCCATTGAAGTAGCTTCTTATAAACATTGATATAAATGTAGTAAGAATTACCATAGCTCCCAAGAATATAAATTAATTTAAATAAATTACAACCAAATATCTTCTATGGAGCATCAAATATTTTTAATTCTCAATAGTCTACTAGTTATTATATAGAAACCACTAAAATTTGTTTTTTTGCCAAAAATCGAAGATTTAATGTTTTCTATCTTTTCACTCAGCACAGAGGTAAAAACTACCATATTGACTTCTGCTATTTTGTTGGATCTTCTATATGTATGATAGTAAGACTGGTCGTCAGAACGGTTGCCTCTGGAGCAATCTTTGAGGCATTCTTGCATTCCCCAAACACGATTAAGCTAATAATTGCAGGTTTGTGATTCGATAGTTTTTGCCGCTGATGTAATTATTAGTATTTTCTCTATAGTAATCCTGTATAAAACACTCATTTTCTATAAAAAGTAAAGCCGCTCTGTAATTGAAGTAAGCGACTTTACTCATGATTTTACATTAATTTTAGTAATATATCCAGCAATTATTATCCTTTCTATAATCTTTAAAATACTGGATACGGTCAACAATGTCAATACCTTCTGTATTTTGTGGTATATTAAATCTGGCGCGCTCTTTATCATCATTCAAAGAGTATGAAACAAAGGCACTGTTTTCACATGTCAATAGCCCTTTTCTGTAAGAAAGCGCACGGATATCATACCACTCTACAGAATTTGCTACTGCTTTATTCTCAATTAGTGCTTTAAGCATACATTGGTAGGCGTTAGATGATTCGCGCTTTTCAGAGTGCAAAGCCACAAGAGCATATGGTTGATCGTCATACATAGTATATTTACCATAGCGTTTGGGGCGGAAGCATGGATATGCGATATAGTAATATCTCCAATCATATTGTTTTTTATCCTTGCACTCTATCAGATATGTATTGATTTTTTCTTGTAAATATTTGTCGTCTATTTTTATGTTAGTCTCAAGCAGAGAACGCAATGATTTCTTTGTCTTATCAAAATCTGGATTTTTGCCTGTCGGATGAAATAACGCATACCAAGCCTTATCACCGATTTCATTCTGATCACCTGAACCAAGTTGAATACACCAGTTGTTTAATCTTTGGCTATAATCAGATATTGCTAACATTGCACAGTCAATGACATCGCGAGAGCATGTATCAAAAACGTGGATGAATCGTTGATAAAGATGAGTGTTTTTATAACCAACAACATCTGTACGACCTTGAAGCAGATAGTGGTCCTCCAAACGAAAAAGGCCGTCAGAATACTCTGGATGCTCTTTGGTAAACTGAAGTTTTTGTCGCTCCTCTTCCATTTGAATCACATTAAAATTCTGTCTCTTGTCATTATCAATTGTTATAAAATCTGCAATCTCTCCAGAAAGAATAATACTATCTACCTGACGAAGATTTGCGGGCATACGGTTTCCAGCATCACCATTAGGATTGTCTACAACCTCATTTCTGGAATTCTTGAGCAGATTTACTACCACGCGCAAACGTCGGCGGAAATCTATTTCTTTTATCGAGCCATTTTTCATTAAATAGAGCATGAAGGAGTAAAGCATTATTAACCAATAGGGGGTATTTCTATTCAATGCTGCTCCATTCAATACCTCTTTGAAAATATCGAGGTTTGATATTTGTTGAGGCACAACGACTTTTCCTGGTTCATAATGATTTTCTGAAAGATAGGAACTGAAAAAATCTCCGATTGGGTTAGTGGTCGATGTAGTGAAAAGTTGCGTCTTGCTCTGGATATTAACCATACAATCGAAGGCTGTTTCAAGAAAGACTACATTGTCCGGTTGGTTCTTATAAAGTCTGTCCAGTAAACTGAAATCATCTTTTAAATTGAACTCTGACGACGATTGGTCTGACTTATAGATCAGAATGAGAGATACCATGCGGAAAAAGTTCAGGAAACTGTCATCAACAAGATTATATTTATCCCGATAAGGCCAAAGTAAATCGGTCCATTCGCGGTCTATCTTAAGGCCAATACGTTTAGCTGCAGTTTCATCGTTATTTTCAGAGCGTATAATCTTTAAGAGTTCTGCCTTGAAATGCTCAAAGTCAGTGAGAGGTTTTCCACGGGAGTTCATTTTTATGTAAATATCATCTGTCAGCTTCATCTCCTCAATGTCGCGGAAATAGAAATTAATTTTATCTAACTTGTTCCATAAGTCATCAGTGTCACTAAAACGTTCTTGGATTTCATCAAGCATTGTAAGCATTCCTCTGACTGTAGGGTCGTTAATCCAATCCATAGGGAACCACCCTTCATTTCTAATTTCATCACTAAGCCGTTTCTTCAGTGTTGGTTTATAGTTAACGAGCTTTGTAAGAAAATCTCTCGCACTATACCGTGTGTTGTATGAGAACCTCGCAAGCCGTTTATCATTGATGTCCTCTTTTTTGTCTGCATACCAATGAAGTAGCCAAAGAGTAGTTAGCCGTTGCTGCCCATCAAGAGGAATCAGTTGACCATTTTGAATATTACCATAAATAAAATCAAGTGTCAAGCCATTGTTCATTAATCCGGCTTGTATAGCAGAGAGAAAACGCTCACGGGTTTTTACCGCATGTGTATCAGAACGACCTTGTGCATAAGCACGTTGAATACGTGGTATGATGATCCCACTTATTCCATAAGGATTGTTTTCAGAAATCAGATTCTTCAGTGTTGTAGTTCTCATTTGTTAATGAATGGAGGGTTTATAAATAATAAGGAGAGATTTTCTCGTCAATGGCCTCTACATAATCTCTTCGGTCAGATTCTCCCCAAAAGAAAAGTGATGGACTTTCTTTCGTATAGTACTTGAAAAATACATGTTTGGTACAAATTGGAATGTATCTTCCTTCTCTATCGTAATTAATAACCCGGTGTCTTTTAACATCAAAAACAGAATTGCTAAGAGCCGCATTTTGTGACACATCCAGCAAGGCCATATTTGCTAAGTGATGTGAGTATTCATTCTCTTTTACTGCATCTTCCTTTGGAGTGAATATGATGATTACTTCCTTCTGAATCTCATTAAAGCGTTCTAGTACATTACCTGGGTCCTTATCGCTATGAAGCTGCTCAATCAGTATCTCCATTTTCTCTATAAGTTCATCATTTGCTTCGAAAATATAACCTTCGGATGATTTCAAAATGGCAATATGACTTTCTAGCCATGCAAGAATATCTTTATTCTTTTTTAGGCTCTCGGCATTTTGGGCGTGGATATGTTCCAAACTCCATTTGGAATCTTTATGCTTGTCAAATGGGAATCTTCGTTTACCCTCGTCCATCAGACGTTCTGTTTCCACATTAAACAAAGTCAATACTTTCTGTAGTTTATCTTTTCGGTTGTCGTATGATAGGCTAAGTAACTCCTCTTTATCTTTAATGCCTATTGACTCTGAAATCATTTTGTCAAGCTCTACGAGAAATATATCCTTAGCAAGGGGTATGCCGCCATTGTTTTGCCATATGGTATAAATCTTTTTTAGTGGAATGCCTATTGTTATCAGATAACCGATTTTATGGTAGAAGTCATGGTTAGTATACCATTCTCGGAGTGTAAGGAATACGTGATATATGCGACTCCATATTTCAAGTAGTGGATTTCCAGAAGTCGTTTCAGTTAGAGCCTTTATTTGTCGGTCAAAGTAAAAGAATGTTCGATATTTTTCGCGGTCATTGCCAGATTCGTCCACCATCAGATCAAGGATAAGATCTATACGAGTTGGATTTTGTTTTCCATCAGTATTGGACAAAAATCCCCAAAATGATGGATTTCGCAGTTCTTGCTCAATCATATCCCACTGTAATGAGACTTCCTCTTGTCTTCCTGACATTTTATCTTTCGCACTGTCTTTTAGAAACAAGGCTTTTACAAGTTCCGAACTTGTCAATGGAATTTTACCAATATTTAGACGCTCAAATAACTCAATGCCGTCCTCTGTAGAATCGACCTCGTACCAAATGACGCTTACTGATGATATGAAATATTCATTGAGTCTGGTCAGGTAAGCAGCCATTTCTCGACGATCTCCTTGTGTCTTTTCGGTAAAGTAGTCCTCTATATATTCGTATGCAGATGCTATAAAATAATAATCAATGTTCTGGTTTCTAAGCGAAAGGTCAATATTTCCTAGAAAGTTTGCTGATTCTTTACGAGTTTCATACTCTAATTTAAAGCTAGGTTCATAGAGATCCCCCAGCTTCGCTTCCATAAACTTGCAAATTAGGTATATTGTAGTAAGACGTTGTTGCCCGTCAATGAGTTCGAATCTCTCGTCTTTTTTCTTTACAACTATTGGTTGTAAGCAGTATGGATTCCCGTTACTCTCATAAATGTCATCTAGAAGGAGTTTGATTTCTTCAGAAGTCCATCTGTAGCCCCTCTGATAATTTGGGAGGTAGAATAGGCCTTTGATTTTTCCTACATTTTTCGTCTCAAGAAGGATGTTTGACATATCGTAGTATCTTTATTAATTGTCAATATTTTTTTGCTTAAAAGTTATAGCCATTCAAATATACTTGTTTTTTTGCAAGAAAATCATGGATTTAAGATTTTTTATTGTACCCTTCCCAACAGAGGGAAAGAGGCAAAAAACACCTTTTCGTACCCCGACAATCCCGTCTACAAAGATAGACATGTCGGGGGTATTTCTCTCAAATGGACTGTAAAACCAAGGATGGCGCTGATTTTATGAAAAAGTGTAGATTTCAAGTTCCAATATTGATGGAAAAGTGTATAAAGGGAGTCTGATTCGTTGGAAAAAGTGTGAGATAACAGGTATTATTCACTTGAAAAAAATGTAAAGCTCTAAACCATCATCGAAGTTAGCACTCAGGGGCAATACTTTGAACTTTCCCAGTAAAAGGGTAACGAAAACAAAATATACGTTTGCACTTGCACTATGGATCACACATTTTGCTTTATATCGGTTTTCTCTAAAGAAATTTGCTGGTCCTCAAGAAAATCCGTAATTTTGCAACGTCATTGAATATAAAAACATAAGCTTACAATGCAGCAAAGAAGAATGAACAACTGGAACACCGTATTGGATCGAGGCATAAAATGCCTTGAGAGATTGTCGTATGTCCATACTTCGGGCATTGGAGCATTCTATACTTTTGGAGACATTTTCCGACGAACGTCTGATAGAACATCGGGGATACGATGATGCTGGTATCCCGCTGAAACGATAAATGAAAACCGTCGGAGAGTCCTTACCAAACTTTTCGACGGTTTTTGTTTTAGATCTTTGATCTACAATAAACGCTGCGCCTCTGCATATTCCGGACAATAACCGGATCTGCATTCGGCTTGCAGTTTATTTGATGCCTGTTGGTGACGTTCGCACGATGTGCTCTTCTCCGTCAATTCCGTCCACGGGCTGAATTGAAACGTATTATTAACCGCGCAGTGATGCGCATGAATGAAAAGATTATGAATTATAAATTTGACGGAAGCAGGGTGTTTTTTACATCCGACACCCACTTCAACCACACCAATATCATCAGGTTCTGCAACAGACCCTTCAAGGATGTGTCGCACATGAATGAAACGATTATTTCCAACTGGAACCGCATGGTCGGCCCAGAAGATATCGTGTTTCACCTGGGCGATTTCTGTCTTGGCGGTTCTGCCGAATGGATAAACATACTGAACAGGCTGAACGGGAAAATATACCTTATTTCCGGCAACCACGACATCAAGAACCTGAGGCAGAATTACACGAAATACTTCGAGCAGATAACAATGCAGATGTATATCGAGGTGGATAAACAGAAGATTTATCTGAATCACTGTCCATTCCTTTGCTATGGCGGCTCATACGATGACACCTGGCAGCTTTTCGGACACGTGCATACCCGAAGGAACAATACCGGAAAGGATGCTTCTCGGCTAAGTATGCTTCTTCCGACACAATATGATGTCGGAGTGGACAACAACGATTTCACTCCGGTTTCATTTGCGCAGGTGAAGGCAATCATAGGGAAACAGATTGAGCATTCAAAGAAAGGAGAACAGTAAGATGAAGATACAATACATGAGTGATCTGCACATGGAGTTACAGGAGAATGGCAGATACTTGAAAAACAATGAATTGCCTGTAACCATGTGGGATATGTATTTGAGGATGAAACCTGATAAACAGATTTGATCCGGCCAGGTTTATTGAAATTTAATGGACATACAGAAATGAACGAAAGAAAGATCATAGACAGAAGGCTCCTTGCTGATTTAGCGAAGGAGGTCGGGCTTAACACCTCGCATTTGGAGGCATTGGGTGAAAGCCGTCAATGGGAGATTGGCATTGGTAACGATATGCTTGAACGGCTGGTTGAGATCCAACATCAGTTTGAGCAACTGGTCGTAATGGGAGACGATGAGTACCGGGGATTCTATATCGAAGTGCCACGGCCTGCGCCGGAAGAGTGGGGGGATGCCGAGGAATTGATCGCTCCGGGGGAATATGATAGTCGGGAAACATTCCTTGCGGATTGGCTTGCATTCAACCCGGTGGAGACCAGATGGTTTCATGTTGCTTCAAGTCGATACGGGGATTTCCGATCAATCCGTGTTACGGACCGGAAGCGAACCAGTTTTATCATTACGAATGACTCCAAGTGTACAGATGTAGAACCAGATGATACGTGGTGCAGGGAGAACCTAACCCGCCTCTTTGATTATCTGGAACGGATGATTGATGTCATTGTCACTAATCCAGACGGGTTCAACAATTACGTGGCGCATAACCTGCCGTACCAACAGCGCACAGGACGGATAGCACAAAAGGAATTCAACAGCATTGTGCCGAAATTCAAAATTGAGGTGGAAGATCGGGAAACGGCCATCAAGGCATTGGAGGACTCGGTGCACGGGTATTCTGCCCCTCTTTTGGAAACCATGACCATACGAAAGTACTGCACCTATTTCCGCATTGCCAACGAGGTGTATGAGGCTTATCACCGGAAGCGGGGATTCAGGGGACGCATCTATACAAATCCGCAGGATGCTCCTGAAGAACTGCGTGATGTGGTCTATTACAAGCGGAAGAAGTTCGTGGATGTGACGGAAATGTACGACATTGACAGTCCGGAGGATTTCATGCGGTTCGCAACTGACCACTATGGTGAACTGGGCCTTTCACGTCTAAATATCTTTGCCTCACACGACCGGCAACAGGGGTGGAAAATTGTTGTTTCCAACAGTTATTCTGCCAATGCCGGATTGGCCATCGAAGTGGCCACAGCCATGTATAAGGCCGGGGTACCGCTGCTGATATACGATGCCGAGAAACTCCTGAGAATCCTGCTCGAAGAGGATTATGTACGGTTGGTTCCCGACTCCTATCATAACTATATGGGCTATCAGGAAGAGGGCATTGTTTACGAACTGCCGTGGGAATACGAATGCTCTGACGATGCTAATTCGATTCTGACTAAGGAGCAATATCAGGCGATCGTCTTGCTTGTCGAATGGCAGCCGGAGGAGCAGGTTAACCCCATCGCTTGACGAGTTTGTAGCAATTAGAAACTTGGCTTATCTCTATGCAGGTTCATCTGGAGGTAGGCCAAATGTTTATGCTATATCGCTATTTTGTTGCTTATAGATACTCTCGATTGAATATTTTTCAATATATTTGCAGAATGTCAAATGTTACTAGTACTTATATGAAAGATGTTAATAGATTAAAGCTGGTTCTGGTTGAGCAGAAAAGAACAGGAAAATGGTTGGCAGAACAATTAGGTAAAGATCCATCTACTGTTTCAAAATGGTGCTCAAATGTTACACAGCCGACATTAGATACATTGGTCAATATAGCTAAAGTATTAGATGTTGATATAAAGGATTTAATAAATAATAAATAAGAATCAATGTATGAAAAAACCTGTATTCTCGGGGCATGAATCATTTGCGTGCAAATCACATTGGTTAAAACGCGGATATGACTTTGTGCTTGCAGGGCATAGTTTTAATAATGAAGATGCTGTTGTGCACCTTGGAGTTGGTAAGAATATGGTCAATTCCATTAAATATTGGATGCGAGCGTTTGGGTTATTGAAAGCAGAAGGGGAATTAACCCCGTTAGCTCATAAACTTATGAGTGATAGAAATGGCTATGATCCTTTTTTTGAAGATATGGGTAGCTTATGGTTGTTGCATTTTAATCTTATAAATGAAGATTATGCAACAATTTATAAAAGCACTTTTATTGATTACCATAAACAGCGTAATTTAATTGATGGTATAAAACTTCAAAATTTCATTAAGCATCTATGCTTTGATGGCACGAGCTATAAAAACCTTTACAACGAAAATACAGTTAAACGTGATATAGGTGTTTTATTCCATAACTATTGTAGCCATAGTAATGGGAGCATTGAAGAGTCGAATATGCTATTGGCTCCTTTGAACCTTATTCAAGAAACGGAAGATGGGATGTATATCTTCAATTATGATACTCGTAATAGCATCCCAGCTAATATATTTTTATTTGCATTACTTGTTCAATTTCCTGATAGCAAAAGCATATCATTTGAGGCCATGAAAGACTTGGCACTAATGTTTTGCTTAACAAATAATGATTTGTTAAGTATTATAAAACAGTTGTGTGTTTCATACCCCACCCAAATAGTATTTTCTGATGTTGCGGGTATTAAAGAATTACAGATTAGAGAAAATCTATCCAAAGATACGATACTCAATAACCACTACTTGACTGAGTAATATGAAATATACCCTCTCAATAAATATAGAACATAGCACTTTTGACCCAGAGAGCTATATTGTAACGCCAAATGCTCTTGGCGTTGTGGGACGCATTATTGATGCATTCAATACAGGGATTCACTCATTTAATATTATTGGCTCTTATGGAACAGGTAAATCTAGTTTTCTTTTGGCCTTAGAGGATTCTTTGGTGAATAACTCTCATGTTCTAGTAGCAAATAAGGGTCAATTTAATGGATATAGTCGTTTCCGATTCCACAAAATTGTTGGAGATTATACATCATTACATAGCCTGTTGACTGAACATCTCTTCCCCGATTCGGCTTCTGAGAATCTGTTTGAGAATCTATCCCGATTTTTTGCTAAAGCAGAGAAAAGGGATGAATTTGTTTTTATTGTCATAGACGAGTTTGGTAAGCTATTAGAGTATGCCGCGAAAAATAATCCAGAGAGAGAACTGTATATATTTCAGAAGTTTACTGAGTTTATTAACAGCGAGAAACGTAATGTAATTTTACTTACAACACTTCATCAGAATTTCAATTCATACGCTCTCACATTAAGTGAATCTCAGCGTCATGAATGGAATAAGGTGAAAGGCCGCTTTCAGGAAATTGTCTTCAATGAGCCAGTTGAACAACTGTTATATCTAGCAGCCAAACGAATAGAGCGTACATCTAGATCCGTCCTTAACAATGGTTTTAGATCAATATATGATTTAGCGCAAAATACAAAGTTTGCGAGTCCGTCAATTAAATATGAAGATACAGCAGAACGATTATATCCATTGGATTTATTTGCTGCCCATGCATTAACATTGTCGATTCAACGATATGGCCAAAATGAACGGACTCTGTTTTCATTTCTTGAATCGACTGGCGGAGGTTCTTTACAGGCCTTTAAAGATAGTGAACATACTACCTATAATCTAGCGGATGTATATGACTACGACATATATAACTTCCACTCTTTCCTTTCTGAGATTAACCTCGATTCGGCAGCATGGGCAGGTATTCGAGTCTCTTTGGAGCGAGTAGAAGGACTGTTTGACACAGAAGTTGCAGACGATGCAATTAAGCTTGTCAAGACTATTGGCATGATAAATTTATTCGGTAATGCTGGTGTAAGCTTTACTAAAAAAGATTTGTCATTGTATGCTAAGAATGCGTTAGGAATTATATCTCCAGAGGGTGTGATTGACTTGTTAGCACAGTACAAAATAATCCGTTATGCAGAATATAAGTCGCAATATGTTTTGTTTGAGGGTACTGACGTCAACATTGAAAGTGAATTACTAAAAGCCTCTGGAATCGTGCCTCGTTCTAAAGATGTTGTTGATAAACTTCTTGAGAATTTCTCTCTTCCCGTAGAGTTTGCTAATGCAGCATATTATCGTAAGGGGACACCTCGATATTTTGAGTATGTTATATCGGACTATCCAATTAATAAACAACCTCAAAATGAGATTGACGGATATATTAATCTTGTCTTTAATGAATCATTGACATTAGAGAAGCTCAAACAAGAGACCACTACTGTCGAAGAGGCTATATTATATGCTTATTTTAAGCGAACTGATAAAGTTATTGATCATATTTGGATGTTAGATAAGCTTGCCTATGTTCAAAATATAGTTGATAGCGCAGACAAAGTTGCTCATCGAGAATTAAAAGCTTTGATGAACCATGAACGAGGGTTGCTTAATGCGAGTGTGTTAGATGCATTATTTAGATATAGCCAAGATGTCGTTTGGGTGTATCGAGGAAATGAGTTCCAGATTGATTCTAAGACCAGCTTTAATAAATTCTTATCTCGTATATGTGATGAGGTTTATTTCTCTACACCTATATACATCAACGAGATGGTGAATAAGCATAAGCCGAGCGGTGCAATGTCTCTAGCTCGTGTCAACTACTTATCTCATTTACTAGAGAACTCTACTGAATACAATCTGGGGTTTGAGGACAGTATGTTTAAACCGGAAAAAACCATCTATTTGACTTTGTTGAAAAATACCGGCATACATAAACTGTTCCTCGGTACATATGAGTTAGATGCACCCAAAGAAGAATCGTTCAGTGATCTTTGGAATGTTTGTGAAGCATTCTTGGAAGGTAGTAAAGAGAAGCCTCGCAAATTGGCTGAACTCATTAACACACTTAAGGCACGTCCATTTAAGCTCAAACAAGGCGTGATTGATTTGTGGATACCAACATATCTCATTATTAAGAAGAATGATTACTCTTTATATAATGATTCGGGAGTCTTTATTCCTTTTATTAATAGAGAGGTATTGGATATTATGCAGAAATCACCGGGCGGATTCCAAATTAAAGCATTTAATGTAGAAGGAGTTAAGCTGGATTTATACAATAAATATCGTGAAGCATTAAACCTTAGTCAAGATAGTGAATTTACGGCTGCTAGCCTTATAGAAACCATTAGACCTTTTTTGGTGTTCTATAAGAAACTTAATAAATATACTAAGCAAACAAAGCGACTCAAAAAGACAACATTGCAGTTCCGTAATGTATTATCTACAGCCAAAGACCCCGAAAAGACTTTTTTTGAGGATTTGCCTCGTGCTTTGGGTTTCAAGGATAGTGTCCTCGCTAGTAATGATGAGGTTTTGAAGAGCTATGTAGATCTATTGCAGAATGCGATAAGAGAGCTTCGGAGTTGTTATGTTAATCTGATTGGGCGCATTGAGAATGCGCTCGTCGATTCGTTGAGTTTAAAATCGACAGACTTTATTCAATACAAAAAAGAATTAGAGGAACGATACTCTTGCCTCAAAACATATTTGCTAACTGATAAACAAAAGGCAATACTCAACAGAATATTATCTCCGGCAGCAGATAAGGTTTCTTGGTATCAATCGTTGGCATATGTCATATTAGATAAACAGCTTGAAAATTTGCTTGATGAGGAAGAAGCGTATCTGATAGATAATTTGATCCATTTGTTCAAAGAGCTGGATAAATACATAGATATTAGTCGTCAGAATCTTGAACATGAGGACAATTTTATTCGGATAGAAATGATCTCAAATGATGGAGCAATATCACCTCAAGTAGTACGGCTTAATAAGAACAAGATTGATGTTGCACAAAAAATTGAAAAACAAATAGATAAACTGTTATCGGGAGACAGTGAGGTCGATGCATATGCTTTATTAATGATTCTTAAAAGGAGGTTGGGAGATGAGTAAGGTAAGACATGTCTTAGGTATATCAGGCGGCAAAGATAGTGCAGCACTGGCGATCTATTTGAAGCGGTTGTATCCTCAGCTTCCTATAGAGTATTATAATACTGATACAAAATGTGAATTGGCAGAAACTGAAAAATTGATTGAGAATCTAAAATCATATTTAGGGCATATTGAGATATTGGTTGCGGCCGAAGATAGCCCTGAACCAACTCCATTTGATCATTTTCTTAAAATTAGTGGGGGATATTTGCCGTCGCCTCAAGCTCGGTGGTGTACACAAAAAATGAAGCTGGCAGAGTTTGAGCGATTTGTGGGTGATGATCCTACAATATCGTATGTCGGGATTCGAGGTGATGAGGATAGAGAGGGATATGTTTCAACCAAGCCTAATATTCAGGCTATATTCCCATTCCGGAAAAACATTTGGAGTATAGATGTGATTCATAATGTTATGCAAAATAGCAACATAGGTGTGATTTCATCTCTCTACAAAGAGTATGCGTCTAATGATATATTAGATGAAGCCATACAGATTATAGAGATTCCTACATCAAAAAAATTCTTATTAAGCCGGAAGTTCAATGCTTTATTGGATTTGAGTGTTAAGACCTTTAATAAGGTAGTCTTTGAATATCTCAAGACAACTGATTATCCCGTAGGAAAGTTAGAGGATTTTCCTCTAATAGATAATGAAGATGTCTTGGTAAAAGAAGATATTTTCAATATTCTAAAAGATAATGGAGTCGAGGTGCCAGCCTATTACAATCCGATTCCGTTTGAAGTTGATGGGGAAGTAGGGACATACAATAGAAGTCGTTCCGGATGTTATTTCTGTTTTTTTCAGCAACGTATAGAATGGATATGGCTTTTGGAACAGCACCCGAACCTTTATAAAAAAGCGATGGAATATGAAAAGGATGGCTATACATGGATTCAAGGTGAAACGCTAGAGGAGTTAAGTCGACCAGAGCGAGTTCGCCAGATCAAGCTTGATCACATCAAGAAGCAGGCTAATTTGAAAGGTAAAAATTCAAGTGGTCTTTTGGTGGATATGTTTGACGATGACGATGAAATACCTTGTGCTAATTGTTTTATTTAAATTGTAAGAAAAATGAAGTATTCTAATGTAGAATGGACTATTGGACAATTAATGGATTTGATTAATTGTAACCGCATAAATCTTCGACCTCCATATCAACGAAATTTTATTTGGTCACCAAAAGATCAGAAGTTATTAATAGAGTCGCTCCACAAAGGATATCCATTACCTAATTTCTTTATTTTAAAGAACGAGGATAATACATATGAAATGGTAGATGGACAGCAACGTGCGATTACAATTCATAAGTTCATAAATAATGAATTTCCAGATTTACATAAAAAGTACTATAGAGAATATGCCGCAAATTCATTCCAAGATTATAAGTTGAATATAGTGCTTTTGGAAGATTTTAAAGACGGAATAGAATCCAAAGAGGAATTCTTCTATTTAGTTAATAAAAGAGGTGTTCAATTAAATCCTTCCGAAGTCAATCATGCTTATTATCATGATACAGATTTTATGAAACTGGTCAATAGGATGTCAGATTATCAATCTTTAATAGACCTTGATATATTTACTGACAAAACAGCATTAAGAATGAATGATAGAAGTCTAATAGAAGAATTAGCCGCATATTTATTTAAAGGTATTACAGATAAGAGAAATGCTGTAGAAGATTTATTTGAGTCAAAAATAGATAATGAAAAGGCAAATGTCCAATACGTCCGCTTTTGCAAAATAATAGATCGCATAAAAGCATTTCAGGCTATAAAACCTATTAATCAAACTCGATATAAACAACGTAATGACTTTTACACACTTTTTTGTTTCATAGATGTACACATAGAAGATACGATTGAAGTCCAAATGGAGCAATTTAAGGTTCTAGTATTCATCAGTAATAATGGCCTAATATCACCTTCTAATGATGAATATGATTTATTTAAAGAATATGCTATAAATTGTGTTAGCCAATCTAATTCTAAGCGTGCAAGAGAACTAAGGTTGTCATTTTTTGAAGCTCTATTAGCAAATCAATCAAAAGATCCTAGTGAAGAACAATTGCAGCTGATAGAATTTGCCAATAATGAATTAGATAAAGAATTGCCTCTTAAAAAGTGTAATAAATATTTGCTCGTAGAAATTGAAGCATAAATATGAATACTGTTAGGACATCATTCAAATATGAGAACAATAATATTTGTATTTATGAGGATATTCCCCAAAATACGATAACTATTGATGACATTGATTATTTCGCATACTATATTGACCCCAACTTTAAAAAGAGTAAAGGTGCTAATTCATATGTGTTTGCTTTATATCAAGCTCAAAAATTTATTGATTATGAAAACTCTTTTCCTGATAGGGTTATTAAAATATCAAATAAAAGAGATTATAAACATGCCCATTCAGAGAATAATTTGCGTTTTTATAGAGAAATAGAAGCTTTAAATAAATGCAAACAGCATCATGTCGCAAATGTAATTACAATTTATTCTTCAGGGCAATTAAGTTGCATAGGAAAAAATAGATATGGTAAAGAAATTGAATATTATTTCCCATTCTATGTTATGGATTGCGCTACATGTGATTTGAAGAAATACTTAGAAAATAATCAAATTTCATATGCAGAGAGAATTTATTTATGTTTACAAATAGCAGAAGGTCTTAAGGGCTTAAATGAACTTGGATGCTATCACCGTGATTTAAAACCTGATAATATTCTCATGTTTGATAATGTTTGGCAAATAGGAGATCTTGGGTTAGTGGCATTTCGAGATGAAGATGAACTATATGATAAGAAAAATGAATTCATTGGCCCCAAAGGTTGGCTTTCTCCTGAAGCCATGAATAAATATCTTAGTTATGATGATAGCATGTATAAGTTTGATTGCAAAATAGATCATCAATCAGATATTTTTCAATTGGGTAAAATATTTTGGTATATTCTCCAAGGGAATGTTCCTATTGGAGGTATTAGTAGATCCGATTTTTTTGACAGGCGAGAAGAGGTCTATAGTTTACTAAAATATATGCTTAATCATTCAAAAAAGAAAAGGCCTTTAACCATTGATTATGTTATCAATGATTTAAAACATATAATACAGAAATATTCACTTTAGTATATGCTTAAGTCAGATATAATATGGCCTGAACATCGGCGATACAAATCGCGTACAGAGTGGGAACCGATAGGTTTCTTCTCAGATTGTTTGTGCAATACGACGTATTTTGATCTTATGCTTGGGTTCTTTTCTTCATCTGCGATAAGCGTGCTCGCTAATGGATTTGCAGTATTCCTTTATAATGGAGGAAGGATGAGGCTTATAGTTAATGATATCTTAACTGAAGAAGATAAGAATGCTATTGCAGATGAGACTGGTGATGTTGAAATACCTTATTTTGATGTGTCAGACATTCGAAAGATTAAAGAAACATTGTCAGAAAGAGATAATCATTTCTTCAACTGTTTAGCATGGCTCATACGGCATAATCGTCTTGATATTAAAATTATAGCACCTAAGAATGGTATTGGTATATCGCATACCAAATCAGGCATATTCTCTGATGGTATTAATGATGTTGGATTTGATGGTTCGTGTAATTTTTCTCGGACTGCATTGGTGGATAATATAGAAAGTCTGACCGTTTCATGTGATTGGGACGGCGATGTAGATGTTGCTAAGATCAAATATATAAAGGATGATTTTGAGAAAGTCTTTCAAGAGAGAGATGACACTGTAGTTTATTTATCGGCAGACAAGATTAAGACTCATATTACAGAGAATTATCCAGATAAATCTATATCCGAACTGCTTGAATCCGAATACAATATTTTAAGGAATCAATATTCACAAAATATCTCTAAACGTATTGCCAAAGCTTTAGATAATGCCAAAGAGCGATTGGAGGTAATTCTTGATAAGCTCAAGGATGGAAAATACAAAGTAGATGTTTTGAAAAACCACGAGCCACATTTCCCATATCCATCTGGACCAAGAGACTATCAAGTACAGGCTTTTGTGAACTGGAAAGACAACAAACAGAAAGGATTATTTGCTATGGCAACAGGTACAGGCAAAACTATTACATCCTTAAACTGTCTACTTGAAATTTATAAGAAACTAGGTTATTATAAAGCACTTATATTAGTTCCAACTATTACACTTGTTGAACAGTGGGAAAAAGAATGTGAAAAATTTAATTTTGGCAATGTAATCAAAGTCTGCTCCAAATACGGAGGGTGGCAGACCTCGCTGGCAAACATACGCATGTTGGAGTTGTCAGATCCAAACAACAAATTATCGTATGTGATTATTTCTACATATGCATCTTTTATTCGACCGGCCAATTTTTTGGAATTAAATCAATTCCCAAAGGCTAAATTGTTGCTTATTGCTGACGAGGCTCATAACATGGGAGGAGGGCTTGTTGCAAAACGATTGAATGATATTAAATATTTGCGACGGATAGGACTGTCTGCTACACCTGAGCGACAGTTTGATGAAGAAGGAAATTTGCGATTAATGTCATTCTTTGGATGCGATAAAGAATTTACTTTTGAGTACTCAATGGCAGAGGCCATTAGAAACAAAGCATTGTGTAAATATTATTATTATCCTCATCTAGTGGAATTGACTCAAGATGAAATGAGCCAGTACATTGAGCTGTCGAAGAAAATTGCAAAAATCATTAATAGGACCGATGACGATAGTCGAGAAATCTTAAAACGACTTTTGCTGAAACGAAAGCAAATTATACATAAAGCAGAAAATAAGAAAATAGAATTTGAAACAATATTAAAAGATCATCTAAATAAAACCGGTTCTTTAAAATATACGTTAGTATATGTTCCTGAGGGGAACCAATTAGATGATCAAACCGCAGATATTTTCGATACGGTAGAAGGAATTAAGGATGATGAAGATACACTGCATCTTATTGATGAATATACGCGTATCGTAAGAGATATTGACCCGCATATAGTTGTACGTCAATTTACATCAGAATCCATTGACCGTGATTCAATGTTGTTTGATTTTGCGAATGGGAATATTGATGTTTTAACGTCAATGAAGTGTTTGGACGAAGGTGTTGACGTACCACGTAGCGAATTAGCAATCTTTTGTGCCAGCACGGGAAATCCTAGACAGTTTATTCAGCGCCGAGGCCGTGTGCTGAGAACACATAAAGATAAACGATATGCTGTTATTCATGATCTTGTAGTAATCCCAGGTGTGAATTTCGATCCGGAATGCTATGAGTTGGAGAAGAGTTTAGTCTCAACCGAAGTAAAACGAGTCCGAGATTTTGCACTCCTTTCCGAGAATTGTAATGACACACTAAATATTTTAGATGATGTATTAAATCGATATCAAATATCACTTTTTAATTGATACTACTATGGCTACTCATTACACAAATGGAGACAGAATACTGCAAGCAGTATTGGCCGATCCTAAACTTGCCGAATTGGGCGAGTATACACCAACTGGAGATGAAACAGTTGCAGACGCTCTTGATTCTGAAAATGCCACAATACGTGCTGTTGCCATGATTATTGATGGGAATGAGAATCAATATACCCCTAAAGAAATATATACTCAGGTGTCTAATTATCTTACCTCTAGCATATGAAACTAAATAAAATTATTATAAAGAATTTCCGCAGCTATTACGGTGAAAATTGTTTTGAACTGTCGGATGGCTTAACCCTTGTTATTGGAGATAATGGTGACGGCAAAACAACCTTCTTCGAAGCTTTAGAGTGGTTATTTGATACTAGTAAGGATAATAAAAGCGAAAGTAATATATCCGAGATGCGCAAAGCCGAGATGGGGATTGGCGATAGTGATGAGGTATCTGTAACTATGACTTTTGACCATCGTGGAGAAAAGGAAATTTGTAAAAAATTCATTTTCGAAAAAGATACTAATGGATCTGTTAGAACAAGAGATTTTTCTTTTGTTGGATATGAGATTGTGGGAGCAGAAAGGTATAAGCGAGACGGAAAGATATTATTAGAATCCTGTTTTGATACTGTAATACGCCGATATTGCTTATTCAAAGGGGAGCGAGAGTTAAATGTTTTTGATAATAATACTGCTCTCAAGACATTGGTTGACACATTTTCTGGAATCAAACAATTCGATAATCTTGTTGAGTTGACTACGTATTTTGAGCAACAATCTGATAACTTAGTTACCAAAGAGTTAAAAAAAGATAAAAAGCAGGAGGGGGTTATTAAACGACTTGAATATGAATTGAGTAAAGTGCAATCTGATATTTCTGATGTTCGCCATGATATTAGTATCAAAGAGAAGGCTGTATCAGACTATGAGACCAGATTAAGAGTTCTGGAGGAGAACCAGGATGCTTGTGAGAATTTACAGGATATAAATGCTCGAATTGAGCAGAAAAAAATAGAACAGCGTAGACTGATGGGTTATATCAATCTAGACTATAATGCCATGCTACTGGATGATATGTGGATTCTTAGAGCATTTCCTTCTATTTTAAGCGAATATCAGAAAAAAGTTTCATCTCTTAGTCGTGAGAAGAGAAAATTACAAAAGGCAGAGGACGAAAGAATTGCTGTTGAGAAGGGGAAACAAGAAGCAATAAAGGAAATCCAGAAATTGGCCAATGATGCTACACCTCTCCCGTGGAATCTTCCTGATAAGGAGACTATGCAGGAGATGATCGATGATGAAATATGCAAAGTTTGCGGGCGGCCTGCAGAAAAGGGAAGTGACGCATATAACTTTATGGTTAATAAACTTAATGAGTATCTTGATCATATTCGTAAAGAATCCGAGGCTGCTCAACAGCAAGAGACTCCAATTAAGCCTCTCTTTGAGAACACATACATAAATGAGCTGCATACACGTAGCATTCAGTTGAGTGGTGATACAGAGCAGGAATTGATGGGGTTGGCAACCGCTATTGCCGATAGGTTATCTTTTGTGCAAAGCAGAAAGCAGGATTTGGAGAGAGTAAATAAAGACCTTACAGAGGCAGAAGATGCAAAAATGCAGCTCCTTATTCAGACCCCTGATCTTACGGAAGAGATGCTTATCAAGAACTTTAAGGATTTTAAAGGCCTTTCTGATAGCAGCAAGCGAGCATCATTAGATCTTCAAGAATTGAATCATGAGCTTGAAGTGTTAGAGGCCCAAAAGCAGGAACTAAAAGAACGACAAAATCAGATAGTCCCATCAAATGGAATCGTAAGAGTTTATCAGAAAGTCCATATTACGCTTGAACGAATCATGAAAGCGTTTGAGGCGGCAAAGAATAGAAATGTAGAAGAATTTATTCAAACCCTTGAGGAGCAGGCTAACATATATCTCAAGAAGCTCAATGCTGATGATTTTCGTGGCGTTATTAAGATAAAAAGAACCGCAGACGGTTCAGCACGAATAAACCTATATAGCTCTAATGATACCTTGATAGCTAATCCAGGTGGTGCTCAAAAGACCACGATGTACATGTCTGTCCTTTTTGCTATATCAAAGATTACTACTCTTAAGAGGGATGAAGATTATCCGTTGATTTTTGATGCTCCGACTTCATCGTTTGGAGAATTCAAAGAGGATATATTCTATAATATTATTGATAATATTGATAAGCAATGTGTTATCTTTACGAAAGATCTGTTGAGATATGATAGGGACACGGAAAAGCGAGAACTTGATTTTGATAAGATAAATCAGCTTTCTTGCTCTGTTTATCGTATACAGAAAGCTCCAGGATATGATGAAGAAGATTTGTCAACTATTAGAACAATAACCGAAAGAATTAAATAGATCATGGCAGAGAAACTATATGATTTATGGGCAAAACGTAATCCTAATTGGGAGAAACGTTTTGAAGACTCTATCATTAAGAACTTCAGTGATTATGGTAAGGGTGTAACCACGTTAGGAGAGGCTAAGGGAAAACTGTTTGGTGCTGGTTACGAAGTTTTCATCATAGCATTTTTTATTGGTCTGTATTACAACCAAAGACGGAAACTCATAGATGATAGCACGAAAATTAAATCGTTAGGACAACCTATTCAATATTGGGGTAATATTGATTCGGTAAAAGGAAGAAAAGCCTATCCTAAATTGAAGGAGTTTATTTTTACAGCATTAGTTGCTAAAACCGATTTTGATTTTATAGCGCTTGATAAAGGTCTAGTAACACCTCGTAAAGCGGTTGATGCCTTAATGCAAACAATGGAAGAGTATGCTAATTGGGGCTTCCATTTTATGGAAGACAAATTGATGGATAACCCTAATTACTTTTATAGAGAAACAGCTTTTCTTGAGGTTTTTTTAACTTTTGACGCAAGTACAACAGAGTCGGCCGAAGATGAACCAGAGTCATTAGACTAGAATGTAATATACAGACTATCAAAACTTCTGTTCGCTTCAAAGACTTGTTGTAAGGTCAGGAACGAAGATGTAGTATTGCTATTTATGGGGCTAAAAATAAAGAAAGTAAACTCAATCAATAGAGCAATCCATATCTTTGAATTGTTTTAGATTTTTAAATGAGATATAAATCGCAGTATGCCTGATATTATATCTGTGATACCCCAAAATATATGTTGTAACGTATATAAATAATGAAATTAATAAAAAACAATTAGATTAAAAGTTGAATTTTAAACTATGGATGTTATGAAGGTACAAGAAGCAATACAGATCATAAAAGAACAAATATTGCAGTGTGAACGAGATGGTGAAATGTTCGATTTGCCAAAAATAGAAAATACAAAAGTAGAAATAAACGATTTGCCTAATGAGGGAGCAGATTTACTCCATCGGGAATATAAAATAAATTTTCCTGATGGCGAGTATATTCATATAGACTATCATTCAAAAGATAAATGTCGCACATTCCAGATTAATCCGGATCGTAGCGTGATACTGGTAAAATGTTCTTTACCTGAATTGGATTTTACCTGCTCATGGGATGAAAAATATTAATATTTAATGATTATGAGTTACTATAGAGAAATTAAGTGCCCAAAATGTGGTACATTAGTAGGCATTAAGGAAGTTAATGTCATAATGCCATATAAGACTGTAGAGACAGCCGAGTGTCCTGTCTGTGGAGAAACTATCTTTAGACACAATAGTAGAGGTGACTTTGAATCCGAAATCATTTTAACCGAAAACACAATCGAGCCATATAAATCAAATAATGTTTATAGAGATTGATTCAATTGATATTATTGCTTTTCTTAGAAAAGAATGCTTTTCGTTATGATTTTGAGATTCTGCCCTCTAAGATTCTTTATTTAACAAAAGCAATAGAATCAGAGAACGATATGCTGTTCTCCAAAGTGAGTCTGATATAGGAATAATAAAGAAATTTACCAGATTTACAAAGTGTGGGTGTTAAATGAAAACAAGAGCTAAACAAGTGCAAATAAATACGCTAATTTACAGTGTATTATATGAGGCTTGATATTTTCTTTTGTTTTCATTCTTTTCATTTGATTGGTTCTTTTTCGGTGCATTTTTGTTTCTTGTTTGTTCCTCGGCCTCGGCTTTTATTTGTAGTTTTGCAGCGGATATAACGAGCAAAAGAGGAGGAAATATGCCACGAGTAAAAAAGCCTGCAAAAGTCAAAGAACCTGTCCGTTTGCGGATGAAAGAACTGGCCAATGGAAACAAAAGCTTGTATCTGGATATATACCGGAATGGTAAACGGACATACGAGTATCTGAAGATGTACCTTATTCCCGAAACAGACCATAATGCTCATAGACAGAATCAAGCGACAATGGCTGCCGCCAATGCCATCAAATCGAAGCGCATCATCCAACTTACCAATGGTGAGGCCGGAATCGAACACAGGGAAAGGGTTTTTCTTTTAGACTGGATGGAGACCTACAAAGAGAATCAGGCGAAGCGTGGTAAAAAGGACGGGAACCAAATCATGGTAACTATCCGCATACTGAAAGATTTTTCGGGTGAAAGCATGACAATGGATAAGATCGACAAGGCATTCTGCCAAGAGTATATCGACTATCTGCTGACGGAGTATCGCCCCAAAGGGAAACGGGTGTCTAACTTTACGCTTCACACTTATTACCGTATTCTGAACGGAGCTTTGAATGCAGCCGTTCGTGCGGATATTATCAAGTCCAACCCATTTACAAAGATCAACAACTCGGATAAGATACGCTTGCCGGAGAGCAAACGCTCGTATATGACCATTGAAGAGGTCCGGGCACTGATTGCTACTCCGATGAAGAATGAGGCCGTAAAACAGGCTTATTTGTTTTCTTGCTTCTGTGGGTTGCGAATAAGCGACATTATCGGTTTGAGATGGAAAGATGTTTTTGTGGACAGAGGACAATACCGCCTTGCTGTGTCCATGCAGAAAACCAAAGAGCCGATTTATTTGCCGCTTTCACCGGAAGCGTTAAAGTGGATGCCGGAGCGAGGAGACAAGATGGCGGAAAACCACGTCTTCGACTTACCGAGTCCAACGATGATAAACGTGCTGCTCAAACCCTGGGCTAAAGCAGCCGGCATAGACAAACGTTTCTCATTTCACACCGCCCGTCACACGTTTGCGACGATGATGCTAACGCTTGGCGCTGACCTCTATACAACCTCGAAGTTGCTCGGTCATGCCGACGTGAAGATGACACAGGTATACGCCAAAATCGTCAATCAGAAAAAGGACAATGCGGTCAATTTAGTAAACGGATTATTCGACTGAAACATGAATGGTCCTTTGTACCGGAGCGGCCATATATATTTTAGTTTACTTTAGTATCTATATATAAGGGAGAAAAACTAAACTAAACCATTTTCAAGTAAACAATTGAAAGGAAATCGGCGACGAAAGTTTGAGCCAAATAAGGGCTTTTACCGCCTTATATAAAAGGAATAAGTCGTCTATAGGATTGACCTCCCGCCAATGAAAAATATCTCTGAATAGGCTGCTGGAATATGTTGCCCGACTCGGATAACGGTTCCCGTTTCTTCTTTCTTTTCCCCTTATATTGCTTGACAGATGTGCGTGTTGCCGGAGGAACTCAGATGGTAATTCTGCGTCGGAATATACCAACCTGTTTGCCACTTTATAATCAGTCCAATATTGGACAACGAGACTGCCCCTGCTTGCAGATTGTGTGGTAGCCCTCCCGCCGCCGAACGGTGGTAGGGGTATTAGGCTACCCCCCCCCACTTCCCTTTGTTTTGTGGCACACGGGCAAGCCCGGACACAATCTGCTTTGGCAGAAGTATGGTTCAAAAAAGAGTGCGGGCATTTGTCATAAATCCACAAAATCTATTCACAAATATTGTGAGAGAAGGTCATTTCTAAGTGTTAAAATTCCCATAAAGATCCATGGAGATTGAATAATTTTCAATATCTTTGTTTGCAATCCCAGTTTGTAACAGGAATGAAAGAGATTAACAGGTTGAGAATTATTCTTGCGGAAAAGAATAAAACAGGGAAATGGCTGGCGGAACAGTTGGGTAAAGACCCTTCGACCATCTCGAAGTGGTGCTCCAACTCGTCGCAACCGCAACTGGATACGGTGATTCGTATTGCAGAGTTGCTGGAAGTGGATATTAAGGAATTGATAAACAGATAATATATGGCAAGAGAACAGGAGCGTGCGGAACTTCACCGCACAATCTGGCAGATAGCTAACGACCTGCGAGGAAGTGTTGATGGTTGGGATTTCAAAAATTATGTCTTGGGAATGTTGTTTTACCGCTTCATCTCCGAGAATATTACCGCTTTTATCAATGCGGAAGAGCACCGGGCCGGGAACGTGGACTTTGATTATGCCGAATGTTCGGACGAGCAGGCCGAGTTCGGACGTGAAGTGACTGTACAGGAGCGCGGTTTCTACATCCTACCGTCGCAACTCTTCGGCAATGTGCGCAAACGTGCCGCGGCAGACCCCAATCTGAACGAAACGCTGAATAATATCTTCCATGCCATCGAAAACTCGGCCAAGGGTGCAGCGAGCGAAGATGACATGAAAGGCCTGTTTGCCGACATCGATGTAAACAGCAACAAACTCGGAGCAACGGTGCAGAAACGTAATGAGACGTTGGTGAAGATTCTCGATAAGATCGGCGACATGAAACTCGGCAATCTGGCCGATAATCAAATCGACACCTTCGGCGACGCCTACGAGTTCCTGATGACGATGTATGCCAGCAATGCGGGGAAATCGGGTGGCGAATTTTTTACGCCACAGGAGGTTTCCGAACTCCTTGCACGTATTACGCTCGTCGGCAAAAAACAGGTGAACAAAGTGTACGATCCGGCCTGCGGCAGCGGTTCGCTGTTGTTGAAATTCGCCAAAGTGCTCGGCAAGGAGAATGTGCGTCAGGGATTCTATGGGCAGGAGATCAATATTACAACCTACAATCTTTGCCGTATCAACATGTTCCTGCACGATATCAACTACGAAAAGTTCGATATTGCACTGGGTGATACGCTGCTTGCCCCGAAACACTGGGACGATGAACCGTTCGAGTGTATCGTCTCCAATCCACCTTACTCGATCAAATGGGTCGGGGATGAAAATCCGTTGCTGATTAACGACCCGCGGTTCTCGCCTGCGGGTATTCTGGCCCCGAAGAGCAAAGCCGACCTTGCCTTTACGATGCACATGCTTTCGTGGCTGGCGACCAACGGTACGGCGGCTATCGTCGAGTTCCCCGGTGTACTCTACCGTGGCGGAGCCGAACAGAAAATCCGCAAATACCTGATCGACAACAACTACATTGACACCGTTATTCAGTTGCCGGCCAATCTTTTCTTTGGCGTCGGCATTGCTACCTGCATCATCGTACTGAAGAAGAGCAAAAAGGACAATGCAACGCTATTTATAGATGCCTCGGGCGAGTTTATCCACGAAGGTAACAAAAACAAACTCTCCGACGCCAATATCGCAAGAATTCTCGAAGCATTCGTCGCACGCAAGGATGATGCGCATTTTGCCCGTCTGGTCGAAAACGGCAAGATTGCCGAGAATGATTACAACATCTCGGTTTCGTCATACGTCGAACAGCCCGATACGCGCGAAGAGGTGGATATAGAGGCGCTGAACCTGCGTATTGCAGAGATTGTCGCACGTCAAAACGTGCTGCGCACGGCTATCGATGCGATTGTGGCCACATTGTAAAAAGGAATGAGTATGAGCAATAAAGAGATAACGATTCGTAGTTCGGCCGCCGAATACCTGACCTTCGTAGCGGCTACGGGTGAAAATCCCTCCCGCGTGGAACTCCGGTATGAGGATGAAAACATTTGGCTGACCCAACGCATGATGGCGGAGCTGTATGGGGTGGATGTACGTACCATCAACGAGCATATCCGGAAAATTTACGACGACAACGAATTGTCCGAGCCGGCAACTGTCCGGAATTTCCGGATAGTTCAAACCGAAGGCAGCCGTGAGGTCTGCCGCGAAGTGAAACATTATAGTCTCCAGATGATTATCTCCGTGGGCTTCAAGGTCAATAACGAGCGTGCCGTACAGTTCCGCAAGTGGGCGAATGCGGTTGTCAAGGACTACACCATACAGGGATGGGTGATGGACGACGAGCGGCTGAAACGGGGCGGTACTGTGCTTACGAAGGACTATTTCGAGAAACAGTTGGAGCGCATCCGCGAGATTCGTCTGTCGGAACGTCGTTTCTACCAGAAGATTACGGACATTTACGCTACGGCCATCGATTACGATCCGACGGCAAAGGCCACCCAGCGCTTTTTCGCTGCAGTGCAGAACAAGATGCATTACAGCGTGCATGGACACACGGCGGCGGAGTTGATCTATCAACGTGCTGACGCCGACAAGGAGCACATGGGACTGACGACATGGGAGGGGGCGCCGACGGGCAAAATTCACAAATACGACGTGAAGGTTGCCAAAAACTACCTCACGGAAGAGGAGTTGCAGACGCTTGGCCGCATTGTTTCGGCCTACCTCGATCTGGCGGAGATACAAGCCATGCGCCATATCCCCATGACGATGGAGGACTGGGAGAAACGGTTGAACGGCTTTTTGTCGCTGATGGATCGGGAGGTGCTTGCCAATGCCGGCCGCATCTCGGCGGAGCTGGCCAAAGCCCATGCCGAGAGCGAATGGGAGAAATATCGCATTGTTCAGGATCGTCTTTATACGAGCGATTTCGACCGTTTCGTGCAACTGGAGGAGCGTGCAGCCGACAAGGAGAAAGGAGGTGAGCAATGAGCCGTATCGAGGAGATGATCCGGGAGTTATGCCCCAATGGAGTGGAATACAAAAAATTGGGGGATATATTAAATTACGAACATCCCACAAAATATATTGTTAAAAGTACCGAATATGATAATTCATATTCAATACCTGTATTGACAGCAGGACAAACCTTTATATTAGGATATACCAATGAAGATGAAGGAATTTATGAAGCAAGTAAGGATCATCCTACAATTATATTTGATGATTTTACAACCTCATTTCATTGGGTTGATTTTAATTTTAAGATTAAAAGTTCTGCAATGAAAATGCTTCGTCCTAAAACATCAAATGTTTCTTTTAGGTATATTTATTATGCAATGCGATGCATTAGGTTTGAGGCCGTTGATCATACAAGGCATTGGATTTCAAAATATTCACAATTTGAGGTTCCTGTTCCGCCTCTTGCGATTCAGAACGAAATCGTAAATATCCTCGATAAGTTTACGGAACTGGAGGCGGAACTGGAGGCGGAACTGGAGGCACGGCGGAAGCAGTATGAATACTATCGCAATAAGTTGTTGAATTTCAGTAAATTCGGGGGGTATTCTGAAGATGTAAAATGGTGTAAATTAAGCGATATAGGCACATTCTATGGAGGTCTCACCGGAAAGAGCAAACGCGATTTTATAGCAGGAAATGCCAAGTTTATCACTTATATGAACGTATACTCCAATATTGCGATAGATCTCAACATGAATGATATGGTTCAGATAGCAGAAGGAGAGAAGCAAAATAAAGTCGAGTATGGAGATGTTGTATTTACTGGCTCATCGGAAACACCTGATGATTGCGGGATGTCTTCCGTAATGACTACACGTCCGGATGGGGATTTATATCTCAATAGTTTTTGTTTCGGATTTCGTATGAACGATAGAGCATTGCTATTGCCCGATTTTATGAAATTCTTATTTCGCAGTGAAGAGATACGAAAACAAATAATAAAGACGGCCAGCGGTGTTACTCGTTTCAATGTATCTAAAAAACGGTTTGGGGAGGTTGTAATCCCCATCCCGCCAATGAAAGAGCAGCAACGCATCGTTGCCATCCTCGATAAATTCGAGACGTTGGTAAACGATATTTCGGAAGGACTTCCCGCCGAGATTGCCGCCCGCCGGCAGCAATATGAGTATTATAGAGACAAGTTGTTGGGGTTTGGGAGAGTGGTTAGTGGTTAGTGGTTAGTGAATAGTGATTAGAGAGAAATATGGCGGTAAAACATTATAAGGAATTGATTGTATGGCAGAAGGCAATGGAGGTGGCAGAGCAGGCATATCGGCTGGTCAGGCTATTGCCCAAAGAGGAGACCTATGCCTTGAGCGATCAGATACGCAGGTCGGCGATTTCTATCCCAAGCAATATCGCCGAGGGACAATCAAGGAATTCGAGCAAAGAGTTTATGAAGTTCCTATCCATAGCCAAAGGTTCTGCTGCGGAACTGGAAACACAACTGCTGCTTGCTGTCAGAATCGGCTATTTATCGGAAGCGGCCATCTCGCCGACCATAGAGTTGATAACGGAGGTTGTCAAGATTATCAATACTCTTCACTCCAAACTAACCACTAACCACTAACCACTAACCACTAACCACTAAAAACCAATCACTAAAAACTAACCACCATGCCCCACTATAACCTTGTTGCTGAAAATCCCGAAAGTACGGTCGTCAGTGACTACCGGGCAGAATGCCGCACGGAAAAAGAGTACCAGTCGGAGGCCGATCTTGAACGGGCATTTATCAAACTGCTGACCGAACAGGCATACGATTATCTGCCGATTCATACCGAAACGGAGTTGATTGCCAACCTGCGCCATCAGTTGGAGAAACTCAATCACTATACGTTTACGGATGCCGAGTGGTCGCGTTTCTTTACGGGTTGTCTTGCCAACAAGAACAGTGGAATTGTAGAGAAGACCGCCATCATTCAGGAAGACCATGTGCAATTGCTGACGCGCGACGACGGAACAGTCAAGAATATCTACCTGCTCGACAAGGTCAATATCCACAACAATTCGCTCCAGGTCATCAACCAATACGAAGTTGATGGCGGAATGCGCTCCAACCGTTACGATGTTACTGTATTGGTGAATGGTTTGCCGTTGGTGCACATCGAACTGAAACGCCGCGGCGTCGACATCAAGGAGGCTTTCAACCAGATCGACCGCTACCAGCGGGAGAGTTTCTGGGCCGGCAGCGGATTGTTCGAGTATGTCCAGATATTCGTCATATCGAACGGAACCTACACCAAGTATTACAGCAATACCACGCGCCAAAGCCATATCAAGGAGGCTGCCTCCGGCGGAAACCGCTCCAAAAGTCGGCAAACGAGCAACAGCTTTGAGTTCACCTCGTGGTGGGCAGATGCCAACAACCGGCCGATTACCGATCTGATGGGTTTCGGTCGCACATTCTTCGCCAAGCATACGTTGCTCAATCTGCTGACCCGGTACTGCGTATTTACCTCCGACCGGATGCTGCTCGTCATGCGTCCCTATCAGGTTGTAGCGACGGAACGCATCTTGAATAAAATCAACGTGGCCAACAGTTACAAACGCTATGGTACGGTAGAAGGCGGCGGGTATGTTTGGCATACGACGGGCAGCGGCAAAACTCTTACGTCGTTCAAAACGGCACAGTTGGCGAGCAAACTGCCTTACATCGACAAGGTGCTGTTTGTGGTCGACCGCAAGGACCTCGACTACCAGACGATGCGCGAGTATGACAAGTTTGAGCGAGGGGCAGCCAACAGCAATACGAGTACGGCGATTCTGAAACGTCAGTTGGAAGACCCGGCGGCGAAGATCATCATCACGACCATTCAGAAACTTTCGGTCTTTATCGGCCGTCATGCGGAACATCCGGTCTTCCAGCAAAAAATCGTCATCATTTTCGATGAGTGCCACCGTTCGCAGTTCGGCGACATGCATACGGCCATCATCCGAAAATTCAAACGTTATTTCCTGTTCGGGTTCACGGGTACGCCGATATTCGCCAAAAATGCCGTAAGCGGAGGAAAGCCCAACTTGCGGACAACGGCACAGGCTTTCGGAGACCAGTTGCATACCTACACGATTGTCAATGCCATCAATGACAAGAACGTATTGCCGTTCCGCATCGAGTACGTCCGTACCGTCAAGGAGAAAGAGGAGATTGAGAATTCGATGGTCTGGGACATTGCCCGTGAAGAGGCATTGGCCGACAAACGGCGTATTGCCAATATCGTTGCCTACATTCTCCAACATTTCAATCAAAAGACGAAACGCACGGCAAAATCTTATGAATTCCATGCTGTGACAAACATCGGCGAGGTGGCTTCAGCCGGTCGTCGCAATAAGGTCGAAGAGGTAAAACAACGAACACGTCTGACGGGTTTCAATTCGATTTTCGCTGTCTCTTCCATTGATACGGCCAAGATGTACTATGCCGAGTTCAAACGTCAGATGGAGGAGCTGCCGAGTGACCGGCGGCTGAAAGTGGCGACGATATACAGTTTTGGCGTCAACGAGTATTCGGACGATTTTATCATGGATGAGAATCCGGAAGATACGAGTGGCTTGGATCAGAGTTCCCGCGATTTTCTCGAAAGCGCCATTGAGGATTACAATGCGATGTTTGCCACCTCATACGATACGTCGAGCGATAAATTCCAGAATTATTACAAGGACGTATCCCTGCGGATGAAGAATCGGGAACTGGATTTGCTGATTGTCGTCAATATGTTCCTGACGGGTTTTGATGCAACGACGCTCAATACGTTGTGGGTCGACAAAAATCTGCGGATGCACGGGCTGTTGCAGGCCTATTCGCGTACAAATCGTATTCTGAACTCGATCAAGACCTTTGGCAATATTGTATGTTTCCGCAATCTCGAAAAGGCTACCAACGAGAGTATTGCGCTATTTGGAGATAAGGAGGCCGCGGGCATCGTGTTGCTCAAAACCTTCGATGAATATTATAACGGTTATACGCAGAATGATAAGGAAGTTCGCGGTTATGCGGATTTAGTCAGCGAACTGCAGATGAAGTATCCAGCCGGAGAGCAGATTGTTGGAGAACAGAACAAAAAGAGTTTTGTGCGATTATATGGGGCAATTCTGAAACTGCGGAATATTCTCTCGACATTTGATGCTTTTGCTGGACGTGAAATATTGACCGAACGCGATGTGCAGGATTATCACAGTGCATACATTGACCTGTACAATGAGTTCCGACCTCAGAAGCATGAAGCGGAGCAAATCAACGAGGATTTGGTTTTCGAGATGGAACTAATCAAGCAGATAGAGGTCAATATCGACTATATTCTGTCGTTGATTCGCAAGTACCACGAAGAGCACTTGCAGGATAAGGAGATTATTGTAACGATTCGTAGGGCGATCGACTCAAGTGTTGACCTGCGCAACAAAAAGGAGCTGATAGAACGGTTTATCGAATCTCTGACGCCGGAATCAGAGGTGGATGAGGACTGGCTGGCTTATGTTGAAGAGCAGCGTCGTGCCGAGTTGGATCGGATTATCGTTGATGAGAACCTAAACAGTGAAGAGGCTTACAAGTTTATGGATAACGCCTTCCGCGACGGGTTTGTACAGACGACAGGGACAGCGATAACAAAGGTTCTGCCACCTGTATCCCGTTTCACCCCTACGGGTGACCGAACAAAGAAACGCGAGACCGTCATTGAGAAACTGACTGCGTTTTTCAATCGATTTTGGGATATAATGTCATCTAACAACCAAAACTAATTCTGCCTTATTATGAATCAATCGAACTATGCTTTATTAACGGCCTTATATGATTCTCAATCATCGGATTTGTATAAGGATATATATTTCCCAATTATTAAGTACGGCATCTTTTTGTTATATCAAAAACAGATAGATGCTGCCAAATATTATGATACAACTAATATTCAGGAGGTTATTGTAGAAAAATTCGGTGTCAAAATACCTTTGATTGTCATCAAGCAGTCACTCAAGATAATTTCTAATGAACACCCTGACTTTAAGATTGAATTATTGCACAATGGTGATCAGCTATCCATAAAAAAATATGGGATGTAGTAATCGCAGACTCAATAGAAAGAATCTATGAACAAAATTTGAAACATTTTGCAGCATTGCAAAATACATATGCGCAATATGTTGAGGCTGAGCAGCTCCAAACAAAAGTAAACTTTATCGACTTTTTTTCTGACAATACCGAGGATATATATAATTATATCAATAATGACACAACGTCAGAGCTTGTTGTTAATGAAAATTATATCCACATCGTGAATTTCCTGAAATGGATTAAAGAGTATGACACGAATTTATACGACATAGCTGCCGATATATTTTGGGGTTCTATTATTGCAGCGTTCCTTCAACGTGAAATAGATTTGAGTATTAAACCCGAAATACGAGTCTCATATTACCTTGACTCATCGTTAATTCTTGCCATTTTAGATTTAGATTCTTCTGCAAACTATCTGTATTGTACGGAACTTATTTCTATGATAGCTGCGTCCGGACATCTACCGTATGTTCATCCGCTTACTATTAAAGAAATTGATTCGATATTATATTCAGTAGAAAGAGATAAAGCACCGAAACCTAATTCTGGTATTGCAGAAGCTTATGACCGGCGAAATTTGTCTCCGAGTAAAATCCTACAAATCAGACAGAAATTAAAGGGCCTCATCACTGATTCGGGTATATACATCGAACCTTGTTCTGATGCACAAGTAGATGAAATTCAAAATGCTTATAAATCAAAATCTTCTGTCCGTAATTTAGCGACAACGCGAGCAAATACCTACTCGGATAATATTCGAGACATACATGATGTTTTTATGTATGATTTTATCCGAGCTAAAAATAATAAATGTGTTTCGATAGAGAAAAGTAATGCATTTTTCGTTACTCTAAATACGGATTTGATCAAATATTACAAAGAACTGAAACAAGATTCTTATATACTGTCAATTATTCATCCGGCTCGAATCGTGATGGATCTATGGATTCATAATTCTCAGACTACAAATATTCGACGGAATGCACTGACTGAAGTTATTGCTCGGTGTACTGCTCTAAATCAGACGGATGTAAGACGAAAATTACGTTTAATTTCCAAACATTATAAAGAGAACGAATTTTCTGAAGAAAATTATAAAGCCGTATATATCGCAATGATGAATCGGTCTAAACAAGTTATGTCCGAGATTGATATGATTCAGAATCAAAATGAGCCTGAAGAAACAATTCATCAACGCATAGAAAATATTATCCGTACTGCTCTGCAAGAAGAAGAGGAAAGACGAAGCCAAAATTTGGATCATCAAAGAAAAATCGATGCTTTGGCCCAAAGTATAAAACAGACGGAAGATCAGCGGGAAACAATTAATAATGAAAATATTAAAACACAAAAACTGCTAAAACTGAACGAAGATTTGAATTCTTGTCAAGAAAAATTAAATGATATGAATCTGACTATCGGAAATCTTGAGAAGATTCGGGATCAAAATGTTTCTATGTGGAGATATTGGGTATCAATAGTAATTCAATCATTGTGCATATTATTTATTATCATATTTGGATTACGCTACCTTTTAATTTGCATGCCCAGAGCGACAACATGGTCTGATTTTGTAGATCAAAATATCGGATTGATAATAACCGGATGTATTTCGATCTTATCGTTTATCGCTGGAGGTGTGACAAGATTATCTATTCTGCGACCCAGACGAGCTTATAAAAAGCATAGAGAAACATTATTGCAAGAATGGTATGAGGATAATCCCCAATACGGCAAAACGAAATCCGACCGAGACGCTGTTATTGATGAGATAGAGATTTTGAAATCACAAATCAAAGATTTAAAAAATGAAATTTGATATAATGGTATCTCTCGTGTTTCTATCACCGAACTCACAAATAAATCATTAATTTCTGATCCTGCTGATTTTAGGTCGATTTATGAAATTATTTTAGAAATAAATCATATTACAGCGAAAAAAATACAAACTTTACTTTATTTCCGTCTTATATATGTTCATTAAAGTAAAGTCAAACAAAGGGAAAAAAGGAGATGGCTGCGCCAAATGACTTATTGGTTCCAGCCATTTTCTCTTTTGGCTGCACTTGTTGAATGAGTAGAAACTACAAAAATTCAGTTTACTTTAGTCTATTAGCTCTATATATAAGCTAAACCAAAGTAAACTATATTTAGATAGGCATATTTGCTTGTCAGTATGCCTATGGCTATACGGTAAAAGCGGTTTTGGTTGCCAATAAAAGGTAAGCACAGGCTGAAGAGAGATCGGGAGTTTTTATTTTTTGGCTGCAAGCATGTTTATCAATAAATGTCTCTTGGAGTAGAGAGAATAACTGCTCACAGTAAAGCATGGACTCCTTGTGCAAACAAGTGAAGGGAATGAAACCTAATGAAAATGGAAAAGGCTTGAATTTGCTTTAATTGATTGTTTTGTTTCTGTGTTGTTTCGTAATCAGGGGGTGGAAAATATTAGAATGCTGATTATAAATAAATTGTATGTGTAAAACTCTTGTTAATTTCAAATTTGTCAGATTTATAAAGTAATTTCTCCCATATCCGGCAAGACCGGCGGACTATTAGCGGTCGCACGAGGCGGCCGCTTTTTGTATGCTTGTTTCATGACTTTATCGTCTTAATCCTGTTCTCGGTTTCTTGCCCAATAGGAGGGTAGCAGCACGTGCACAGCGGCGGGCCCATTGCAGGTCGTCATCGTCCTTGTCCCGCCAGGGAAGATCGCTCTGCGAACCTCCGCCACCACCTCCGGTAGACACGGCGGGCGTATCGAGCATTCCGACAAAGAGTGCTACGGCTATGTCGGTCAGATCACTGCTGTTGGCAACCTCTCGGTAGTCAAACTCTTCATTGAAATAGTCAAGTACCCGCTCCGGAATATAGAAACGCTGTTCCCTTCCGCTATTGGAAGAAAGCGTGTAGGACACCGAGCCGGAACGATAATGAGTATAGTCTATATCGACTGCCGGTCTTTGAACAGGTTCTGGCCTATGGATTTGAGAAGTATTGACCTGAGCGGCAAGCCTCTCCCGGTAGTGGAGTTTTTGCCAGGTTCGGGGAAGTTTGAAAATCATCAGGTTACGGGCCACTCCCAGTTCGGAGGCCTTGTATTTAGCATGTCCTTTGAGGATCGCATATCCATGGAGAACATCTTTCTTGTCTTTCCGTTCATATACGGAATAGCCTCTCCGGGCAAGTGCCTTCTTGTATTCTTCCCATGACCACGATGGCATGGTTCTTAATACCTCCATACACTCTCTGCTTACTTCCGGAATGTTGCGACTTCTGATTTCTTCCGCAGCCTTCCAGCCACGTTTCACTGCAACTCGTTCGGCTGCACGTTGTGCCCGAAGATGAATGTTATGGTCATTGTTGATGTTCCCGTTTTCATCAAAGCGGCAAATTGCGGCATGGAGATGGGGAACTTTCCCTTTGGATTCCATGTGCAGGTAAACCGTGTATTTGCTGTTTGCCAGATTGGTTGGGCAGGAACGTACTTTCCCATCCTTACCGGTAATCGTTTGTTTGTCGAACTCTTCGGCGAACTCGTGCCAGAGCTTCTGCCAGTCCTCAATGTCATAGAAACTGGTATGCTCTGGCGATGGACTCAACTCTATTCTGATAATGGAATTCTTTATCGGCCGATGCTGGGCAAGGGTCAACTGCATGGAGTTCCATATTCCCATAGCGTCCAGTTCTGGGGGCAACAGATTGTCCAATACCCGATATATTTTTTCCGGATGCTTCTTGTGTTTTGATTTGCCAGTAATATAACGAAGGTCATTGATTCCGTAAGATATGGCTTTGGCTTTTGCAATCATTATTCTTCGGATTGAGGGTTGGACGGAATTCTGTTTTTCTCCTTAACGGCTTCCAGGAATTGGCAGACGCCTTCGGCAACATTGGAAAGTTCTCCGAGCCAGCCGACCATGAACGGAATCTGATTGAACATTACCATCCGCTGCTTTGTGGACATTCCGTGAAGTGCGGAGGTATATTTTACGAGATCAGATCGACAATTGTCCAGATTCTGCAACAGTGCCGCCTCTTCTTTCGTGAGCCTCGCTTTGGGCTTGAAGTTATACGCACATGACAATATGTAGTCGCTTACGGTCATGCCGCATTGTTCGGCCAGTGATTTTATATGGTCTCTCTGGCTGGGTGTGACTTTTGCCCCGACAAAGACACTTCTTGTTTCTTTCGGGGTAGTTGATGTATTGACAATATTTTCTTTCATTTGAATCGTTGTTATAATGGTTGAAAAGGTGCGAGCTTGCGAGTACCGTACTGGCGAAGGAACTGAGCAGTCAAGAGCGCCAATGTACAACCGTAACGCAGTGAGGTTATACCTTGGCATATCTCGAAACAGTTACCTGTTTATCCTTCCCCGCAAGCCATATCGGATGCGTATAATGAATTGGCACTTGGACAAGGAAATGCAGGATATCATTATCCACTAAAAGAGGGGAGAAAATGAGTATCTCACATGATGATTTCCTGCCGACTTTGCTTTATTCTAATATATACGCCCCTGCAATAAAGTAAAGTTGTACTCAGTAATGGAATTCCGGATTGAGAATATAATTTTTCCCCTCCTTTATGACCATTCGCTTGTTGCCCAGAAAGGTGGCTACTTTGACAGCTTTGTTGTAACCGAGCTTTACATTGTGCAATCCGTAAGTTTCCTTCAGACGTTCCAGGTAGTCATCATAACTGCCGATATTGCCATTAGCAAAAGCGGCATCCACTGCAGCACGATGTACAGTCTCCGGAATCTCCCTCTCCGGATCGAACGGTTCTTTGGTTGGTCGCCCGCTCTTCTTCTCTTTGGACAGATATGGTTCTACCAGTTCGGGCAGGACGTCTTCGTTTATGCGGAAAGCGAAAGGTTCAAAGTCCCGGTCCCGGATGTGCACGGCCTCGACCACACTTATGGCTTTGTCCTCCTTGTCCACTTCTACCTGCAGTATGGTTTCCGCTTTGTTGTTGAGTTCCGTGCCGATGTGACCACGCGCATGTTCATCATTCTTGTTCTGATGCAGGACAGTATGGATATGGATTTGTTTGTCGTCCGTCCACTGCATGAATTTCGAGATAACTTCGGTAGATTCACTGGATGAATTGATGTCGTAAAGGAAATCACGGATGCCATCTATAATGACCAGACCCAAATCAGGCGTGGTGCCGATAGCTTCTTCGACTATCAATAGGCGCACTCTTGGTGCAAACTTGCGCAGAGACAGCATGATCAGATTTTCCGGCACCTTGTCATCCGGCATTTCAGCCAAACGCAGGATGCGCTTCAGTACCTGTTGACAATGATGGCGTCCCTGCTCCGTGTCGATATACAGAATCTTCCTCTTGTTCTCGGGGAACATGGAACGGTAACGAAGAACAGTGCGGCCACTCAATGCTGATGCGGCAATGGCCGAAACGTTGAAAGTCTTCTTGCTTTTGGCTTTCCCAATGGAAGCGCTGAAATTCCCCAACGTGCCTATAACAGCATCATCCACCATCAACACTGCCGGCGCCTCTTCATAGTTATTCGTGACGTTCACGGCTGCTTCCTCTATAAAAACTGCCAGGTCCTCACGTGAAGGTATCGTTTCGTCCGTCTTCTCCATCATTACCAGTTTTTAAGGTTAGGTTTACGGCGATGGGAAGCGAGCATGGCTTCGTTCTCTTCCTCGAAAGTTTGCGGAGCCGGATTCTTTCGGGAGGATTCCAGCCATTTGTCCAGTTCATCCCGGTAAATGTATAGATGTTTCCCTTGCTTGATGACTGGAATATCATCTTTTTTGACCTTGTAATAAAATGTCGATAACGGCATTTTGAGATAGGCGCAAGCTTCCTGCACGGTCATGGGAACGTGCGTGTTTTCTTTTACTTCATGCTGCTTGGACAATTTTTCCGTCAGCAGATTCTCCATGCTTGCAATCCGGTCGCAAAGTTCGCCGACTACTGCCGGCAAGTCATTGAATGTAAGTTGGTCTGTTTTCATATTATAACTTTTTAATCGTTTAACATGCTGCGAACCAACCCAATGAAGCTTTGCAGAACAATACAGACCGGATTAATTATTTCATCTGCATACGTTTTTTGTTACGACTCATCGTTATCTGTTTCCAAATGGAAGCGATAGTCTCCCTTTTCAGGTACATCAATTGGAATCTGACTAGCTACCTGATCCCGCAAATTAAGCCTGAGATATTCAAGACTCGCGTTTTCTAGTTCGTATGGAAATGATTCTTTGATAAAGACGGCTCTTTTCGCCAATGGTACTCTCAATCGTTCACCTACATTCCACGCCAGATGACGAAGTCCCGGTGAACGTAGCGGATTGTCAATATTGGAACGAATCGGTTTGTAGAGCTCCGGCTGATCACAGGCCATGTACTCAATATTGGAAATGAGAGTCGCTATAGCCTCTTTGGAGAGATAGGGGGCAGTCTTGATGGTTACATATTCCCGAATCGCATCCATAACCTTTACTTGTCTTTTCAGTTCTTTCTCTTTGAGTTCTTCCAGAATGGAATCATACTTTTCCAAATGAGATTCATTGGAACAATCGGGGACGACAGGCTCTTGATTTGACTGTAGAGTTGGAGCATACTCCTGTTCAGAAGAATCCGCCGGTTGTTCGGTAGAGAGTGTTTCGGCAATACAAACAGGCTCTGTGGTGCTCTCTGATTCTATAATAGGAGAGGATTGTTCACCAAAAGAGAAGTGGATGGGATTTTTCGTCAGCCAATTATAGAAAAATTTCTGCAGGACTCCACACAATATGATGGACATCGCCAGTCCGAGAATTACAGGAGTTGTTATGCGCATGATGTTGATGTCATGGCAAAGGGTAAAATAAGTGGCTATGGCCGCAAAAATGATAACGGATAGCGCAAGGATAAAACTTATTTTCTTAGTTCGGATTTGTTCTGTATTTGTCATCTTCTATCACTATTTGGAATAACTGTACGTCAAAGTTATGTGCGTTATTCCAGATACTGATAAATAATGAGTTATAATCGTCCGATTTTACACAAAAATTACGGATATAGTCCGATTTTTCGCTCAAAATCAAACTATATCCGCTAAAACAGGTGGTCAAAATGCCTGTCAGTCTTTCCGCATCAGGGTGATTTTCTTGCTGGCTTCACGCTTGTTGCTGTCCACTACTTTCATGTACCTTTGGGTTGTGGTTATACTTTTGTGAGCCATCATGCTTTGTATGGTGCGGATGTCCGTTCCGGCAGCCGCTTGCAGCGTAGCGAATGTTCTACGATAGGAGTGGAATGTGATCTTCTTGGTGATTCCAGCCGAACGGATCCACCCTTTCATGTAAGTCTGGGTCCAACAACGCTGTAACCCCTTGAATACCATTCCCCGCTTGTCGGGGCTGTAGCCGATAAGGTCCAGAGCTTCCTCGCTGATGGGGATGATGTCCTCGGAGCGGTTCTTCTTGGTGATGATGTGTACGCACTTGCCACCGGCCGAATAGTCCACGATGTCCTCCCAGCAAAGGGCGAGGATGTCGCTGATGCGCAGACTGGTCATGCACGAGAAGAGCGATGCTGTCTTCAGCACGGGCTTCTTGCAGGGTGTCTCGGCCAGCTTGTAGAGTTCTTCCACTGAAAGATAATCCTTGACTACATCCTCGGTCTCGATCTTTTCGAGGAAGTCGTTGACGTTGTTACGGATCAGCCCGTTACGGTAGAGGATTTTCAGAAGTCCCCTGAATGTAGACCAATATCCCGATGCGGAGTTTCGTGTGATGTGTCCGTTACGCTTGAGTTTCTTTGCCGTCAACAGGTACTCACGGAACTTGTTGCAGAGATCAATGTCGAGTTCCTCAAAAGTACATTTCCCATGCACGAAGTTGCTGAAATGGAGATAGACAAATTCCCACTTTGGGTCATGTTTACGGAGCTGATTACGAAAATACTCCAGGAAATCAGCCTTGAGTTTGTACTTGTCGAAGAAATCATACCGTTCATTCACTACCGACTCGAACCTGCGGCAACGGATGGCTTCAGCCTTCTCAGCCATTACCTCGTTGAAGTCCTGTTCCCGCTTGTTCTTCGGATTGGCATATATATAGATGCCAAGCGATTCATGACGGATAACTTTCATTGTTTCCTTGTCTCTATACCCAGGATAATAATCCAGATAAAACGACAGCATCCTGTTTTTCAAAGGACGTGTTCTTAATGTTACGGTTTTACAATCGTTCATAATGTTATATTTTTTATGGTTGTTATTAATTCGCTGGCAAATCACTGTAATGTAACCATGCAGACC